>Ga0160467_100038_pt1 | contig 208586 bp, 161 predicted proteins | sample HID1972I_E11MG_FD_108221 | JGI IMG/M metagenome (GOLD analysis project Ga0160467, IMG submission 108221) | Enriched pill bug-associated microbial communities from UW Madison campus, WI, USA - HID1972I_E11 MG | ecosystem: Host-associated > Arthropoda: Insects > Digestive system > Unclassified ... | reverse complement strand
TTCGTACGCCCGGATGGCCGGGCGTTCGACAGCGTTGCGCCGGCCCGTGACTCCGACTGGACGCAGCTGCCGCGACAGCACCGCCAGCGAGAGCTGAAGATCGATGCGGACACGGCCGCCACACTCTGGCGGGGGGAGCGTATGGACTACGGCCTCGCACTCGAGATCCTGTTCGCGCAAGCCGCGCAGGTCACGCAGCCTGGGGCAGGCACAGTGTGCGCGTGACGTTCCCGCGGGAACGTCGTGAGCGACGCGAAGTTCGCGGCAGTGACACGACGAGACATTGCGATCGGCGCTGAAGGCTACGCGGCTGCCGCGCCCGCCATGCTCATTGCCTCAAGCCCCAGTGGCCCACGCCATCGTGAGCGGCAGCGCGTGCTCTTCACTCCGCGATTCCCCCAATCCGCGCGCCAACCGCAATCCGCACGCCGCCCACTCTGTTCTTCGCGTCCACCCTCACGTGCCCCCGCGACGCTGAGATTTGCTCCATTCACATATGAGGCGCCGCCCGCAGACACGACGAACAACACCGCTTCCGCAGCTTCATTCGGCGTGCCGGCGCGGCCCATCGCGGATTTCTCGATACCCTGCTGAAGGCGGCCTGCCCGGTGCATCTCGGTGTCGATCGGGCGGAGCGAGACGGCGTTGATGCGAATGCCCTCGCGGCCGACTTCGCGCGCGAGGCTGAGATTGAGGCTATCGATAGCCCCTGCACACCAGCGAAGACAGCGTGCCGAACTTTGCTACGCCCTCGAAGACGCGCGCTGCGGCTGCCTCGTCTCGCGCTGAGCCCGCTCGAGCGCGGCAGCGCTCAGGACGCGCTGGCTTCCTCGCGCTCCTTGGCTTCCCGACGCATCTTCATCAGGACCCGCGCCATCACGAGCCCGCCTTCATAGAGCAGGTACATCGGAATCGCCATGATGGTCTGGGAGACGGCGTCCGGCGGCGTGAGGAAGGCCGCGATGACGAAGATGCCGATGATCACGTAGCCGCGCGACTTGGTCAGCGTCTCCAGGTTCACCATGCCGGTGACGACGAGCAGGATGACGGCGATGGGCAGCTCGAAGGCGACGCCGAACGCCAGGAACATCATCAGCACGAAGTCCAGGTAGCTCGAGATGTCCGTCATCATCGCCACGCCCGCGGGCGTGGTGCCCGCGAAGAAGCCGAACATCACCGGGAACACGAGCGCGTAGGCGAACGCCATGCCGAGGTAGAACAGCAGGATGGACGAGACCACCAGCGGAATCGCGAACCGCTTCTCGTGCCGGTAGAGGCCGGGCGCAACGAAGGCCCACACCTGGTAGAGCACGTAGGGAATGGCGATGAACAGCGCCACGAAGAAAGACAGCTTGAACGGCGCCATGAACGGCGACACGACGCTCGTCGCGATGAGCGTGGCGCCCTTGGGCAGCTTCTCCAGCAGCGGCTTCGAGACGAACTCGAACAGGTCGTTCGCGAAGAAGGCGCAGGGGATGAACACGATCACCACCGCAATGAGCGAGCGAATCAGCCTGTCGCGCAGCTCCAGCAGATGCGAGATCAGTGTGCCTTCGGCGAGTTTTTCAGAGTCCCCGCTCATGGGTGGAGGTGATGAAGTCGCCTGGCTTGCGCGGCGGCTCATCGCCGTGCGGGCCGTAGTGGCTGGTGGTTTCGGAGGGTGGCGACTCTACCGTGGAAGCGGGCTCCGTGCTTGCCGATGCATGCTGCGCATACGCCGGCGGTTCGTACACGGGAGCTTCCGGCTCCGGGGCGGGTGCGGTGGGGTTTTCCGAGTGAGCCGTTTCGGGCTGCGGCGCTACCTGTGTTGCAGCGCTATCCGAGGGTGGCGAAGCGCCCCACGGCTCCGGCTGCGGCGTGGCGTCAGGGGTTGCGCTGCTCGCGGGGGACGCCGGCTTGGATTTGCGGGTCTCCTCGAGATTCACCTCGTCCTCGAGCTGCTCGCGGAACTGGCGGGCCATGGCGCGCGCCTTGCCCATCCACCGGCCCACCTGCGAGGCCACGCGCGGCAGCTTCTCCGGCCCCAGCACGATCAGGGCGAGGACGAAGATGACGACCAGCTCGGTGAAGCCGACTTCGAACATCGACGGAAGGCGCCCCGATCAGGCGGCCCGGTCCTTGTCCTTCTTCTCGGCCTTCGCGGCTTCCGCGAATTCCGCGTCGGGCTTGGTGTCCGGCGAGTCGATCTGCTTGCGCCCCTCCTCCTCGCCTTCGCTCATCGACTGCTTGAAGCCGCGCACGGCGGACCCGAGGTCCGATCCGATCGTCTTCAGCTTCTTCGCGCCGAACACGAGCAGTACGACCAGCAGGATGACAAGCAGCTCTTTCATCCCGATACCCATGGCTCAACTCCTGCTTCAGAAATCAAAACGCTTGGCCGATCATAGGCCAAAGAGGCTGGTTGGACCCACAAAGTTCGGTTTCAACGCCGAAGGGGTCCGGATTGACCGGCAGCCGGCCGCCGGGTCACTCCGGCACAGTCTCCAGCCAGAACGTTACGGGACCGTCATTGACCAGGGAAACCTGCATGTCGGCGCCGAATTCTCCCGCTGCGACGGGCGCATGCAGCAGCCGCGCGCGCCCGAGCAGGTGGTCGAAGAGCTTCCGGGCCTCCTCCGGGGCGGCGGCCGTGCTGAAGCCCGCGCGGGTGCCCTTCCTCGTATCCGCGGCGAGCGTGAACTGGGGGACGAGGAGCAGCCCGCCCCGGACATCGGCGAGGCTCAGATTCATGCGGCCCTCCGTGTCCGGGAAGATCCGGTAGCTCAACACCCGCTCGAGGAGCCGGTTGGCGGAAGGCACATCGTCCCCCCGCCGCACGCCCACGAGCGCCAGGATGCCGCGATCGATGGCCCCGACGGCTCGCCCGGCCACCTGGACGTCTGCACGGGTCACTCGCTGGATGAGGGCAATCATGGATTCAAAAGAGAAATGTGATCGATTGCTCAGTGTCGCGTAGCGTACCTGCCCACGCCGGGGCCTGGGTGCCCGGGTTGGATTTTGCGGAAGCGAGTCCGTAAGATTCGGGGCCGTTTTTGGGTTCGGTCGGAGCGTTGAAATAATGCGGTCTCGGATGCGTACGGGCGTTTTCCTTGCTTTCACGGCCTCTGCATCGCTCGCGAGCTCCGCGATCTTCGCTCAGGACACCGGTGCGGCTTCCGGCAATGCCGAGCGCGGCCGCACGCTGGCATATACCTGCCTCGGCTGCCACGGCGTGCCGAACTACAAGAACGCCTACCCGAACTACCCCGTCCCGAAGCTCGACGGGCAGCATCCCGAATACCTCGTGCTGGCGCTCCAGGCGTACCGCTCGGGCGAGCGTTCGCACCTGACCATGCACTCGCAGGCGGCGTCCCTCTCGGACCAGGACATGGCGGACATCGCTACGTTCTTCGCGGGCAATGTCATCAAGGCCGGCAACCCGCCGGTCGGCAAGGCGCCGGAAGCCGCGCAGGTGTGTGTGGCGTGCCATGGCCAGGACGGCGTGGGCATCACCGGGCAGTATCCGACGCTCGCCGGCCAGCACGCGGAGTACATCGAGCGCGCGCTGCATGAGTACAAGAAGGGCGGCCGCAAGAACGCGATCATGGGCACCTTCGCGCAGCAGATCAAAGACGAGGACGTGAAGGTTCTCGCGGACTACTACGCGCAGCAGAAGCCGGCGCTCAAGACGGAGCCGCGGCCCAGCACCGTGCTGACCGCCGAGTCGCACGCCGGGAAGTAAGCCTCTCCCGGACGCGCGGCGGGGTCACTTCCGGGCCAGCCGCTCGAGGAACATCGCGGTGGTCTCGAGGTAGAAATCCCGGTTCGTTTTCTTCTTGAAGCCGTGCCCCTCGTCCCTGGCGGCGAGGTACCAGGCTTCCCCGCCGTTCGCGCGCACTCTCGCCACCATCTGCTCGGATTCCGAGGCCGGCACGCGCGGGTCGTTCATGCCCTGCACCACGAGCAGCGGGCGGCGAATGGATGTGGAGTTGTTGAAGGGCGAGATGCGGGAGAAATAGGCGCGCATCTTCGGGTCCCGCTCGTCGCCGTATTCCGCGCGGCGCAGATCCTGCCGGTACGGAGAGGTGTTGGTGAGGAACGTGGTGAAGTTGCTGATGCCCACCACGTCCACCCCGCCGCGCAGACGGTCGTTGTAGGAAACGAGTGACGCCAGCGCCATGTAGCCGCCGTAAGAGCCGCCCATGACGACGATGCGGTCGCGATCCAGCGCGGGCTGCACGCCGATCCACACGAGCAGGGAGCCGATGTCCTTCACCGAATCCTCGCGCAGCATGCCGTTGTCCAGCTTCAGGAAGCTCTTGCCGTAGCCGGAAGAGCCGCGCACGTTCGGCGCGATGACGGCATAACCCAGCTCGTTCACCAGGAACTGGAAGAAGGGCTCGAAGCCCGGCTGGTACTGCGATTCCGGGCCGCCGTGGATGTGGATCAGCACGGGGTGCGGCCCGGGCGTCGTCGGCCGGTAGTAGAACGCCGAGAGCGTGCGCTGCCGGCCACCCACGCGGTCCCAGGTGGGGTAGTGGACGAGCTCCGGCGACACGAAGGTGTTCGAGTCGACCGGCCCGGCCTCGCTTTGCGTCCAGCGCTCGACCACGCTCCGGGTCAGGTCATACACATACACATCGCGCGGGGACTGCGCGGATTCCGCCGAGAGCGCGAGCCGCTTGCCGGAGCGATCGAACTTCACTTCGGTGATGCGCCCATCCGGCACGCCGGGCGGCGCAAGCTCCAGCTTCATCTGGTTGTCGATCACCGTGAGGCGGCTGCGGCCGTCATCATTCACCACGTAGGCGACGAAGCGGCCGTCGGCGCTGACGTCGAAAGCGTCGACATCCCAGTTGAGGTCCGGCGTGATCTGGCGCTTCTCGCCAATGACCGGGTCGTAGTAACGCAGCCGGGTGAACTCGCTGCCTTCGTCCGAGAGGATGTAGACCCCCCGCCCGTCCGGCGCGAACTTCGCGTCGCGTATGCCGATGGTCGTGTCGGCTTTCGTACGGGAGCGGTTGCGGTTGCCGTTGGCTTCCAGCGGCGTCACGGTGCCTGTGGCAACGTCCGCAAGGTGAAGGTAGCTCTCGTTGATGGAGATGTACTGCCACAGCAGGAGCTTCGAATCGTCCGCCGACCAGCCGAGGGGATACCACGTATCCTGCTGGCCGCCGACGGCGAGCCTCGGCGGGCCGCTGGAAGCGATGTCCGCCACATACACGTCGTAGCTCACGCCGTCGCGGGCATTGCCCGACCACGCGACGCGCTTGCCGTCATGCGACCAGACCGGGTTGGTGTTGAGCGACTTGCCATCCGTGAGCAGGCGCGTGGATTTGTCCGAGGCCCGGTAGTAGTAGAGCTGCGAGTTTTCGTCGCCGCCGCGATCCTTCAGGAACACGAAGCCGTCCGCGGTTGCCGTCTGCGGTGCATAGGCGGCGGTGACCGGCTCCGTATAGAACGTGAGCTGCTCGCGCATGCCCAGGGGCGCCGTCACCCGGTGAAGCTGATCCACATCGCCGAAGCGCGTGGCGACGAGCATGGAGCCATCCGGCAGCCAGTCCATGAACTTCGCGCTTCGAGAGTTGAGATAGCGGCCAAGCCGCTCGCTCAACTCGGCATCACGTGGCGGAATGCCTTCGAGGATGAGGTTGCCGCTCTCCCGCCGCAACGTGGCGGGCGGCGCCGACATGGGGGCGGAGGATTGAGCGAAGGCGGCGACGCCGGTGAGGAGCGTGATGCCGCAGAGAGTGAGAGCGAGAACGCCCCGTTCGAGATGTCGTGTGCGCATTTTTGCTATGGTGCCCGAAACGCGCACACCGACGAAAGCGGGAGCGCGACGCCAGGCCGGTAACTGCGCATGCTCGAGCCCAGGATCACCCGACACCCCCACGGCATCACCGCCGTCGACACGGAATACATCCGCCCCGGCCTGGCCGCGGCGCACATCATCGAGCGCGGCGGGCGGGCCGCATTCGTGGACGTGGGAACCACCCATTCAGTTCCCTATCTGCTCGCGGCCCTGGATGCGATGGGCATCTCGCGGCAGAACGTGGATTACGTGCTGCTGACGCATGTTCATCTCGATCACGCCGGCGGCGCGGGCGCGCTCATGCAGGCGCTGCCCAACGCGAGGGCGGTTCTCCATCCGCGCGGGTCGCCTCACCTGGTGCAACCGGAAAAACTCATCGCCGGAACGAAGGCCGTGTACGGCGAAGCGTTGTACGCCCGCCTGTACGGCGACATCGTGCCTATTCCCGCGGAGCGTGTGATCCTGACGCAGGATGGCGACCGGATCTCGCTCGCGGGCCGTGAGCTCGAGTTCATCCACACGCCCGGCCACGCCCTGCATCACCAGTGCATCGTGGATCTGGCGCATGCCGCCATCTTCACGGGCGACACGTTCGGTCTCTCGTATCGGGAGCTCGACACGCCGAAGGGCGCGTTCATCGTGCCGACGACGACGCCGACCCAGTTCGACCCCGGGCAGCTCCTGAGCTCCATCGACAGGCTGGCGGCGTATCGGCCGGAAGCCCTCTATCTCATGCACTACAGCCGCGTCACGGGCGTCGCGCAGCTGGCGGAGGAACTGAAGGCCCAGGTGCGTCAGTTCGCCGACATCGCGCGCAGGCATGCGGGTGCCGCGGACGTGAAGGGCGCAATCGCGAAGGATATTCGGGAGTTGTGGCTCACCCTCCTGCGGCGCCATGGCTGCACGCTTCCGGAAGGCGACATCGACGCCCTGCTCGAGGCGGACCTGGACCTGAACGCGCAGGGGCTCGTCGTCTGGGTCGAGCGGCAGAAGCGTGCAGCCGTTTGAGGCATACCGGATACACGAAGAGAACGGGCGCGCCGTCGCGCGCTACGAAGCGCTGACGCTGGATGACCTTTCACCGGGTGATGTCGTCATCCGCGTGACCTGGTCGGGCATCAATTACAAGGACGCGCTCGCGGCGACGGGCGCCGGGAAGATCCTGCGGAAGTACCCGCTCGTCGGCGGCATCGATGTCGCGGGGGTCGTCGAATCTTCCAGCGACTCGCGTTACCAGCCTGGTGATCACGTCCTCGTAACGGGCTGTGAGCTGTCCGAAACGCATGATGGCGGCTACGCGCGGTACGCCCGCCTGAAGGGGGATTGGGTGGTGCCCGTCCCGCCCTCCCTGGGCGACCGCTCCGCAATGGCACTCGGCACGGCCGGGTTCACGGCAGCGCTCGCCATCCACCGGATGGAAGAGAACGGGCAGGCGCCGGGCAAGGGCCCCGTCGTCGTCACGGGCGCGACCGGCGGTGTCGGCAGCATCGCGACAGACATGCTGAGCGCGCGCGGATACGAGGTGATCGCCGTCACCGGCAAGGCGCATGCGTCTGAATACCTGCAATCCATCGGCGCCCGGCGCGTGCTGCTGCGGCAAGCCATCGACTACGGCTCGCGGCCACTGGAGCGTGCGCAATTCGCTGGCGCCATCGATAGCGTGGGCGGCGAGACGCTGGCGTGGCTGACTCGAACGATGGGCTACGGGGGCAACATCGCGAGCGTGGGGCTCGCTGGTAACGCAAAGCTCGAGACCACCGTGATGCCTTTCATCCTCCGTGCGGTGAGTCTGCTGGGCATCAACAGCTCCGGTCCCCCCAGGGCGTTGCGACTGGCGCTGTGGGAACGGATCGCCGGCGACCTCGCTCCGCGCCATCTGGATCGCATCGTGACGCGCGAGATCGGCTTCGACCTACTCGCGGGTAGTTTTCCTGCCTATCTGAAGGGAGAGATCATCGGACGGACGGTCGTCCGCATGAGCTGAGTCCGCTACAATCCGCCGCCATGAAACACAAGGCTTCTGCTGGCGCTCGCTTGCGGGATGTGGTGGAGCAGGAGCGTCCCCTGCAGATCGTCGGCGCCATCAACGCGTACTCCGCGCTGCTGGCTGAAGACGCCGGGTTCCGCGCCATCTATCTCTCCGGTGCGGGCGTCGCCAATGCGTCCCACGGCTTGCCGGATCTCGGCATGACCTCGCTCAACGACGTGTGCGAGGACGTGCGTCGAATCACCTCCGCGACCGCGCTACCGCTCCTCGTCGATGCGGACACGGGCTGGGGCGCTGCATTCAGCATCAGCCGCACGACGCGCGAGCTCATCAAGGCCGGCGCGGCCGGCATGCACCTCGAGGATCAGGTGGCCGCGAAACGTTGCGGACATCGCCCGGGCAAGGAGCTCGTGTCCGCGCAGGAAATGACGGATCGCCTCAAGTCCGCCGTCGATGGCCGCACGGATGAGACCTTCGTCATCATGGCCCGCACGGATGCGCATGCAGTGGAAGGCCAGCAGGCGGCGGTGGAGCGCGCGCTCGCGTATGTCGAAGCCGGCGCGGACATGATCTTCGCCGAAGCGCTGACCACGCTCGAGGAGTACCGGCAGTTCACGTCCGCGGTGCGTGTGCCCGTGCTCGCCAACATCACGGAGTTCGGCAAGACTCCGCTCTTCACCACGCAGGAGCTCACGTCCGTCGGTGTGCGGCTCGTGCTGTACCCCCTGTCGGCATTCCGCGCCATGAGCAAGGCCGCGCTGGAGGTGTACGGTGCCATCCGGCGCGAAGGTTCGCAGAAGAGTGTGCTGAGCCTCATGCAGACCCGTGCCGAGCTCTACGAGACGCTCGGCTATCACGACTACGAACGGAAGCTCGACGAGCTCTTCGGCGGAAAATAGGAAGACCATGAACGAGAATGCAGCGCCCTCGAATATCGCCGGCCCGAAGCCCAAGAAATCCGTCGCCCTGTCGGGCGTCGTGGCGGGCAACACCGCGCTCTGCACGGTCGGGCGCACGGGCAATGACCTTCACTATCGCGGGTACGACATTCTCGAGATCGCAAGCTCGTGCGAGTTCGAAGAGATCGCGTACCTGCTCATCCACGGGAAGCTTCCCAACATCGCGGAGCTGAATGGCTACAAGGCGAAGCTGCGCAGTCTGCGCGGGCTGCCCGCCGTCGTGCGCACGGCGCTCGAAGCCCTGCCCGCCGCTTCGCATCCGATGGACGTGATGCGCACCGGCGTTTCGGCGCTCGGCTGCGCGCTCCCGGAGAAGGACGATCACAACCCCTCCGGCGCCCGGGACATCGCGGACCGCCTGGTCGCCTCGCTCGGCTCGATGCTCACGTACTGGTATCACTACAGCCACTCCGGCCAGACCATCCACGTCGAGACGGAGGACGATTCCGTCGGCGGGCATTTCCTGCATCTGCTGCATCGTCGCCCGCCGCCGTCCTCGTGGGTGCGAGCCATGCACACGTCGCTCATTCTTTACGCGGAGCACGAGTTCAACGCGTCCACGTTCACCGCGCGCGTCATCGCCGGAACCGGCTCGGACATGTATTCGTGCATCACCGGCGCCATCGGCGCGCTGCGCGGGCCGAAGCACGGCGGAGCGAACGAAGTGGCGTTCGATATCCAGGCGCGCTACCAGGGCCCCGACGAAGCCGCTGCGGACATTCGCACGCGCGTGGCAAACAAGGAAGTGATCATCGGCTTCGGCCATCCGGTGTACACGGTTTCCGACCCGCGCAACGAGGTGATCAAGGAGGTTGCGCGCTCGCTCAGCGAGGAGGCGGGTGACACGAAGGGCTTCCGTGTCGCCGAGCGCATCGAGTCCGAAATGATGGCGCTGAAGAAGATGTTTCCGAACCTCGACTGGTTCTCGGCCGTGTCGTACCACATGATGGGTGTGCCCACGGCGATGTTCACGCCGCTCTTCGTCATCGCGCGCATCACCGGCTGGTCCGCGCACGTCATCGAGCAGCGTGCGGATGGCAAGATCATCCGCCCCGCCGCGAACTATGTCGGGCCCGAGAAGGTCGAGTTCGTTCCCCTCGAGAAGCGCCCCTGAATGTCGACGCACGACTACAAGTCCGCAAAGCGGCCCGATCCGGATTCCGTCCTCGTGGCGATCGCGGATTACGCGCACGCCGCGAAGATCGAGAGCGCCACGGCCTACGAGACGGCGCGCTACTGCCTCATGGATACGCTCGCCTGCGGGTTCCAGGCGCTGAAGTATCCGGCCTGCACGAGGCTTCTGGGGCCGGTGGTTCCCGGCGCGGTGATGCCTGGCGGCGCCCGCGTTCCCGGCACGTCCTACGAGCTCGACCCGGTGCAGGCCGCGTTCAACATCGGCGCGATGGTGCGCTGGCTGGACTTCAACGACACGTGGCTCGCCGCGGAGTGGGGGCACCCGTCGGACAATCTCGGCGGCATTCTCGCCGTGGCGGATTACCTCGCGCGCAAGAGCATGATGGAAGGCCAGAAGCCTCTCACCGTGCGCGACGTGCTGACCGCCATGATCAAGGCGCACGAGATCCAGGGCGTGCTCGCCCTGGAAAACAGCTTCAATCGCGTGGGGCTGGATCACGTGATTCTCGTGCGCGTCGCGTCCACCGCGGTGGTCACCGCACTGCTCGGTGGCTCGCGGGATCAGATCATCAACGCGGTGTCGAACGCGTGGCTCGATGGTGGCGCGCTGCGTACGTATCGGCATGCGCCCAACACCGGCTCGCGCAAGAGCTGGGCGGCCGGTGACGCCACATCACGTGGCGTGCGGCACGCGCTCGTGTCGCTGACGGGCGAGATGGGCTACCCCTCCGCGCTCACGGCGAAGACCTGGGGCTTCTACGACGTGCTCTTCAAGGGCAAGGCGTTCTCGCTCCCGCAGCCGTTCGGCAGCTACGTCATGGAGAACGTGCTCTTCAAGATCTCCTACCCGGCGGAATTCCATGCGCAGACGGCCGTGGAGTGCGCGATGCAGCTGCATCCGCTGGTGCGCGATCGTCTCGCGGAGATCGAGCACGTGAGCATCGAGACGCAGGAGCCGGGCGTGCGCATCATCGACAAGACCGGCCCGCTCGCGAACCCGGCGGACCGCGATCACTGCATTCAGTACATGGTCGCCGTGCCGCTCATCTTCGGCCACCTGACCGCGGAGGACTACGAGGACGTCGTTGCTTCCGATCCGCGTGTCGATGCTTTGCGCGCGAAGATGCGGGTGCGTGAGAACCCCACGTTCACGCAGGAATACTATGCGCCGGACAAGCGCTACATCGGCAACGCCGTGCAGGTGTTCTTCCGGGACGGCACCTCGACGCCGCGCATCCAGGTGGATTTTCCCATCGGCCACCGCAAGCGCCGCGCGGAGGGCATGCCGGTGCTGGTGAAGAAGTTCACCCAATCCGTCGACGCGCACTTCGCGTCGAAGCAGGCCGCGCGCATCCACGCCATGTTCGCGGACCTCGCCCGCCTCGACGCGCTGCCGGTCAACGAGCTGACGGCGTCGATGGTGACGAATCGCTGAGCGGCGCTGCGCCGTGAGGCTGCAGCATGCGATCTGAGTCGTCGTCGCTGGTCGAAGGGGCTCGCACGCTCGGCGTCGCCCTTTCGGAGGCGGACGCGGCCCGGCTGCTGCGGCTGCTGGATGAGCTCCTTCGTTGGAACGACGCCTACAATCTCACGGCGATCACGAAGCGTGAGGAGATGCTCACGCATCACGTTCTGGACAGCCTTTCCATTCACTCCGTGCTGCAGGGAAGTGCGATAGCGGACGTTGGAACGGGCGCGGGCTTCCCCGGGCTGCCGCTCGCGCTAGTGGACCCGGGCCGCCACTTCACGCTCATCGATTCGAACAACAAGAAGGTGCGCTTCGTGTCGCACGCGGCGCGCACGCTGGGCCTGACGAACGTCACGGCAGTGCATGCGCGCGCCGAGGCGCCGCAGGAAGGAAAGCCGTTCGATACCGTCGTCGCGCGAGCATTCGCCGCGCTGCCCGAGCTGCTGGAGAAAGTCTCACCGCTGTGCGGACCGGAGACTCGCGTGCTGGCGATGAAAGGGAAACGACCCGATGATGAGGTCGCGGGAGTGCCGGCGAGCTGGCGTGTCATCGACATTCGCCCGCTGACCGTGCCGGGCCTCGACGAGGAGCGACATGTCGTCATCCTCCAGCGCGCGACAGACCATCGATGATTCGGGGACAACGATCTTGGCTCTCACTCCATTCCACATCGCCGTACAGGTGCGTGACCTCGCCGAGGCCCGCCGCTTCTACAAGGACACGCTCGGCTGCACCGAAGGCCGTAGCAGCTCGCACTGGGTGGACTTCAATCTCTTCGGGCACCAGCTCGTCGTTCACCTGAACGAGGCGCTCGGCAAGGATGGAAAGATCGCCTCCATCCACAACGCCGTGGACGGTCATGGCGTGCCCGTGCCTCACTGCGGCGTCGTGCTCGAGCTCGATGCGTTCGAGGCGCTTGCACAGCGCATTCGGGAATCGGGCGCCAGGTTCGTGATCGAACCCTACGTGCGGTTCAAAGGCTCGCCCGGTGAGCAGGCGACGATGTTCCTGCTCGACCCCTCGGGCAATGCGCTCGAGTTCAAGGCGTTCAGGGACATCGGGAAGCAGCTCTTCGAGACGTGAGCGCGCTGACTATCTCTGTGACAGAGGCAGTGCTGTCGTCTCCTTGATCGTCGACAGCGCGATCGAGGAATGCACTGACTCCACGCCCGGCATCTTCGACAGGTGGTCGAGAAAGAACGCCTCATACGCCTTGATGTCGCGCACGACGATGCGCAGCAGGAAGTCCGTGTCGCCCATCAGCGTGTAGCACTCCAGCACCTCGGCGTGCTCGCGCACCGCCTGCTCGAACTTGCCGAGCGAATCGCGGCCGTGGCGGGCGAGCTTCACCCTCGAGAACACGGTCACGTTGAGGCCTACCTTCTCCCGGTCCAGCAGCGCGACCCGGCTGCGGATCACGCCTTGCTCCTCCAGTCGGGTGATGCGTCGCCAGCAGGTCGAGGTGGTCATGTCCACGCGCTCCGCGACTTCGGCGGCCGAAAGGTTGCCGTGCTGCTGCAGCACTTCGAGGATCCGCAGGTCCCCGCGATCGAGCTCGATTTGCATGGCGCGTACCGTTATGGCGTTCGTCAGTGGGATGGATATTTCATGGAACACCGTTTCGGAGCAAGTTTTGTAACACCTTGTGCGTCCGGCGGGGCTTACGCTGCCACCTTCGGAAGCCCGGGCCGGCCGCGGCCTGAAGGGGAGCCATGACGCCTTTCGACAGCAGGGAATTCGACGCCCACGAGCTCGTTCTTTTCGGCAGCGACGAGGCCACCGGCCTGCGCGCCATCATCGCCGTGCACTCCACTGCACTTGGCCCCGCGGCGGGCGGCTGTCGCATGTGGAATTACGCTTCCACGGACGAGGCGGTCACCGATGCCCTGCGGCTCTCACGCGGCATGAGCTACAAGAACGCCATGGCCGGCCTGCCCTTCGGCGGCGGCAAGTCCGTCATCATCGGCGACTCCCGTCGCAAGACTCCCGCGCTCTTCGAAGCCTTCGGCCAGCAGATCGAATCCCTCGGCGGGCGCTACATCACTGCGGAAGATGTCGGCACCACCACGGCTGACATGGAAAGCGTCGCGAAGCGCACGCGGTTCGTCACGGGCCTGCACCGGCGTGCCGGCGAGTTCGGTGGGGATCCCTCACCGAAGACGGCGCTCGGTGTCTATCTCGGCATCAAGGCCGCCGTGCGATTCCGGCTCGGCCGTCTGGATCTCGCGGGTGTCCGCATCGCCGTCCAGGGCGTGGGTGGTGTCGGCTATCACCTGTGCCGGCTGCTTGCGGCCGAAGGTGCAACGTTGCGCGTGGCGGACGTGCGCGAAGCCGCGCTGGAGCGCGTGCGCGACGAATTCAAGGCAACTGTCGTCCCGGTGGAGACGGTGCTCTCAGAAGATGTGGATGTGCTTGCCCCGTGCGCCCTCGGCGCCGTGCTGAACGAGCGTTCCATCGGTGCCATCCGGGCCAGGGTGGTGGCTGGCGCGGCCAACAATCAGCTTGCGCGGGATAGCGATGGCGCTGCCCTGCAGTCTGCCGGCATCCTCTACGCGCCGGACTATGTCATCAATGCCGGCGGCATCATCAGCGCCACGCGCGAGTATCTCGGCGGCAGCACCGAGGCGCAGGTGGTCACGGAGATCCAAGGCATTCCCTCGCGCCTCACGGAAATCTTCGAGCGTGCGCGACGCGAAGGCCGGCCCACCAACGTGATCGCGGATCAGCTCGCACGCGAGCGCATTCAGGCCGCGCCGCGCCGCCTGGTCGCCTGATCGCACGGGGCGAGGGCGTGTAACGGCTTCCCAGCGCTGGTCCGTCGCGCTGGGCCTTCGTGCAGTACACTGTCGCGCGATGAAGCGCGTCATCGCCATTGCGAACCAGAAAGGCGGCGTGGGAAAGACCACGACGGCCGTCAATCTCGCTGCGTCTCTCGCTGCCACGAAACGCCGCACGCTCCTCATCGACATGGATCCGCAGGGCAATGCCACCATGGGCTGCGGCATCGACAAGGGCCAGCTTCAGCGTGGCACTTGCGAAGTCATGCTGGGGGAGGCGGAGATCGGCGCCTCGCTGGTCGAGCTCGAAGCCGGCTTCTCGATGCTGCCCACCAACCAGGATCTGACCGCCGCTGAAGTGCGGCTCCTCACGATGACCGTGGGGCGCGAAACGAAGCTGCAGAACGCGCTGCGCCCGGTGCGTGAGTCGTTCGACGTCATCCTCATCGACTGCCCGCCCGCGCTGAACATGCTCACGGTGAACGCGCTCGTGGCGGCGGACAGCGTGCTCATCCCGATGCAGTGTGAGTACTACGCGCTCGAAGGGTTGTCGGCGCTGATCTCGACCATCGAGCAGATCCAGGCGGCGGTGAATCCGGCGCTCGAGATCGAAGGCCTCCTGCGCACGATGTTCGACCCGCGGAACAATCTCGCGAACGAGGTGAGCGCGCAGCTGATCATGCACTTCGGGGACAAGGTGTTCCGCACGATCATCCCCCGCAACATCCGCCTGGCCGAGGCGCCGTCGTTCGGCAAGCCCGCGCTCTTTCACGACAAGGAGTCGCGCGGGGCCCTCGCATACCTCGCGCTCGCAGGCGAAATGATCCGCCGCGAAGAGGAGCAGCTGGCGCAAACCCCGCCGCCGGGCCCGACGGCGGCAGCGAATGGCGAGGAATCGCCGGCGGAGGTGCCGGCCGCTGCGGTCGACGCACAGGTGGCGGAGGTCGATTCGGCCAGCGCGCCCGAAGTGGCTCAGCCCGGCGCCCGGCGTTACTGACCTCGCCCGGCAGACGGCCGCGAAGCCGGACCGGGATTCGTTATGATCCCTGCCCCATGATGCAGAAGAAGCCCACGCTCGGACGCGGCCTTGCCGACCTGCTCGGCCAGAACGCTGCGCGACCCGCGCCGCTGGCGTCCGCGCCGGGTGGCGCGCCCGCCGGCCCGCCGGGCGATGAGCTCACGAAGCTGCCGCTCGATCTGCTCCAGCGCGGCAAGTATCAGCCGCGCGTCGACATGCGGCAGGAGACGCTGCAGGAGCTGGCCGACTCCATCAAGGCGCAGGGTGTGATCCAGCCCATCGTCGTGCGGCCGGTCGGCACGCCTGCCGCGGGCGAATCCCAGCGCTACGAGATCATCGCCGGCGAGCGCCGCTGGCGGGCCGCGCAGCTTGCGGGGCTGAACGAAATCCCAGTCATCCTCCGCCGCATTCCCGATGAGGCCGCCATCGCCGTGGCGCTCATCGAGAACATCCAGCGCGAGAACCTGAATTCTCTGGAAGAGGCCCGCGCGCTCGATCGCCTGATCAACGAATTCCAGCTCACCCACCAGCAGTGCGCGGACGCCATCGGCCGTTCACGCGCGGCCGTGAGCAACCTCCTGCGCCTGCTCGAAGCGGCGCCTGAAGTGTGCGAGCTGGTTGCGCAGCATGCGCTCGAAATGGGGCACGCCCGGGCGCTGCTCGGCCTCACGAACAAGCGCAAGCAGGCGGAAATCGGTGCGGCCGTGGCGAAGAAGGGCCTCTCCGTGCGCGAGACCGAAGCGCTCGTGCGCCGGCTCCAGCTGTCCGAAGGCCCCCCCGGCAACGGCGTCGCCGGGGCGGCGGACCCGAACGTCTCCCGCCTGGAGCAGGAACTGGCCGAAAAGCTCGGTGCCAAGGTCGCCATCCAGCATGGCGCCTCCGGCAAAGGCAAGGTCGTCGTGACATACAACAGTCTCGACGAGCTCGACGGCATCCTCGCGCACATTCAATGACCCGCCACGTCATGGCTTGCCGGCCCCGGGCTGCGTAGCCTTCCTGCGCGGGAGAAATTTCCACTTCGCGCGACCTTTCGCGTGTGGAATTTCGGGAGTCGCCTCTCTATAATCCCGCGGCTTCGCGCCGGCAGTCCTAAGTGGTTGTGCGGGCATAGTAAAAGCGAAGCCACTTCCGAGCTTTGCGTGCGGGCTCCCGGGCCGGCCGCGCAGCTTCCGAAAGTGGCTTTTTTATCGCCTCGAGCGCAGATGACCGTGGTCTCTTTTGACGCCTCCCAGGCTCGCCGGACAGCGTATTCCGTCGTTCTGGGGCAGGCGGCCGTCACCGTAGTCGCCGCGCTCCTGAGTTTTGCGATTGCCGGCCGCCTCGCTGCAGTGTCAGCGCTGATAGGCGGCGGCATCAGCACACTCGCGAGCTTCGCGATGGCCGCCCTGGCATTCCGGGAGTCGGCCGCTGCCAGTCCGCAGCACGCGATGCGGGCGTTCTTCATCGGCGAGGCCGTGAAGATCGCGGTCGTGGTGGTGCTGTTCGTGTGGGTTTTGCGAAATGTGAAGGTCTCGCCGCTGGCGATGTTCGCGGCCTACATGGCGACCTTCCTCGTTTTTTGGGTAGCGCTCGCAAACGCGTCGCCGAAGTCCGGAAGAGGCTCTTCCGGGGGCGGAGCGTCCGCGCGGGGCGATGGGTGAACTTTCGGAAACGTACATGGCCGTCGAAAACGCTGACAAAGTCCCGAGCGCCAACGAATACATCGTTCACCATCTGACCTTCCTTTCGAACAAGGAAGCCAAGGGCATCATCGATTTCTCGGTGATCAACTGGGACAGCATCTTCTTTTCGGCGCTGCTCGCGGTGCTGTTCGCCGGCTCGTTCTATTTCGCGGCCAGGAAGGCCAGCCGCAACACCCTGGCGGCGCCCAGGGGCTTCCAGAGCTTCGTGGAGCTGCTCGTCGAATTCGTCGACAACACCGTGAAGGAAGTCTTCCATGGCACCAACAAGCTGATCGCGCCGCTTGCGCTCACGATCTTCGTGTGGGTGTTCCTCTTCAACTTCATGGACCTGGTGCCGGTGGACCTGTTGCCGTCGCTGGCGGCGGCCGGCGGCATCCACTATCTCAAGGTCGTGCCGACCACCGACGTGAACGTCACGTTCGCGCTCGCCCTCACCGTGTTCGCGCTCACCATCTATTACAGCGTGAAGATGAAGGGTCTCGGCGGGTTCGTCAGCGAGTTCACGCACCAGCCCTTCAAGGCCAACAACAAGATCGTGCAGACGCTGCTGATCCCGGCGAATCTGCTGCTGGAGCTGGTGCCCTTCCTCGCGCGGCCGATCTCCCTGTCGCTGCGACTCTTCGGCAACCTTTACGCCGGCGAGATGATCTTCCTGCTGCTCGCGCTCCTCACGCTGTCTCCCGGCCTCGAACGCCTGACGACCGTGGGCGGATGGCTCGGCATCTTCGCGCACTTCGCGCTCGGCATGGTGTGGGCGATCTTCCACATCCTCGTGATCACGCTGCAGGCCTTCATTTTCATGATGCTCACCATCATCTACCTGTCGATGGCGCACGAGCATCACTGACCGTATTCCGATTCGAATCGACGTTTTTTGTAGGAGGGTTGAATGGAAAATATCGCACAGATCCAGGGCCTGACCGTGCTCGCGGTTGGAATCATCTTCGGCCTGGGCGCGCTCGGCACGGCCATCGGCTTCGGCATCCTGGGTGGCCGCTTCCTGGAAGGTGCCGCCCGCCAGCCCGAGCTCACCCCGATGCTGCAGACGAAGATGTTCATCGTCGCGGCGTTCGTCGACGCGGTCGCCATGATCGGCATCGGCTTCGCGCTGTTCTTCACGTTCGCGAATCCATTCCTCGGCGCCGTGCAGGGTGGCTGAAGACGTCCGGGGAAGCCTGGATCACCGCGCGCGTTAGCGAGTAGGAGAGACCGTGAACATCAATCTCACGCTCATCGTCCAGATGGTCATCTTCATCGTGCTCATCTGGTTCACGATGAAATTCGTCTGGCCGATGATCCTGGGCGCGATGGAAGAGCGCTCGAAGAAGATTGCGACGGGCCTGGCTGCCGCCGAGAAAGGCGAGCAGGAGCTGTCGCAGGCGCGTGCGAACTCGGAAGGCATCATTCGTGAAGCCCGCGAGCGTGCACAGCAGATCATCGATCAGGCACAGCACCGCGCCAACGAGATCGTGGAGCACGCGAAGGCCGCCGCGACCCAGGAAGGCCAGCGCCTCGTGGCCGCCGCCCAGCAGCAGATTGATCTCGAAGCCACGCGCGCCCGCGAGGGCCTGCGCAAGGAAGTGGCGCAGCTCGCCGTGCGCACGGCGTCGAAGCTGCTGGAACGCGAGATCGACTCGCGCGCCCACGCGGACCTCATCAGCAAGCTCGCGACGCAGATCTGATCCATGGCCGACAGAAGCACCATCGCCCGGCCCTATGCGCGCGCCGCCTTCGAAGAGGCGCGGGCCGACAAGCGCCTCGCGCCCTGGTCCGAAGCGCTGGCGAACGGCGCATCGGTCGTGCAGGACGATCGCGTGCAGGAGCTGCTCGGCAGCCCCCACGTGACGCCGCAGCAGCTCGCGCAGCTCGTCATCGAGATCGCCGGCAACGGGTTGGACGAGGACGGAAAGAACTTCGTACAAACCCTCGCGGAGAACCGCCGCCTCGGCTACCTGCCCGAGATCTCGCAGATCTTCAACGAGCTCAAGGACGCGGAAGAGGGCATCGTGGATGTCACGGTCACGTCCGCCGCGCCGCTCGACCAGTCGCAGCAGCTCACGCTGGCCGAAGCGCTGTCGCGCAAGCTGAAGCGCCAGGTGCGGCTGCATTGCCAGATCGATCCCGCGCTCATCGGGGGCGCGGTCCTGCGTGCCGGCGACCTCGTGATCGACGGCTCATTGCGCTCGCGGCTCGACCGCATCGCCGTCGAGCTGACGGCATGACGCGCATGACCAATTGCGAACGAAATCTTCCGGCGCGCCTCGCGCCGTTGACGGACGGGGTCGCGCAGCGATCCCCGTTGGAACCGCGGCGCAGCCGCTGAGGACACTCAACGATGGCGATCAAAGCAACCGAGATCAGCGATCTCATCAAGCAGCGGATCGAAAACTTCAAGTCGGTCACCGAGGCCCGCAACGTCGGCACCATCGTGTCGGTGACGGACGGCATCACGCGCATCCATGGCCTCGCCGACGCGCGCTACGGTGAGATGCTCGAGTTCCCGGGCAACACGTTCGGCCTCGCCCTGAACCTCGAGCAGGATTCGGTCGGCGCCGTGGTGCTCGGTGAGTACAAGCACCTGGGCGAAGGCGACACCGTCAAGACGACGGGCCGCATCCTCGAAGTGCCGGTCGGCCCGGAGCTGCTCGGCCGCGTCGTCGACTCGCTCGGCCAGCCCATCGATGGCAAGGGCCCGCTGGGCACCACCCGCACCGCTCCCGTGGAGCGCGTGGCGCCGGGCGTCATCTACAGAAAGTCCGTGAGCCAGCCGGTGCAGACCGGATACAAGGCCGTCGACTCGATGGTGCCGATCGGCCGCGGCCAGCGCGAGCTCATCATCGGCGACCGCCAGACCGGCAAGACCGCGCTCGCGGTCGACACGATCATCAATCAGAAGTCCTCCGGGATTAAGTGCATCTACGTCGCCATCGGCCAGAAGGCGTCGACCATCGCGAACGTGGTGCGCAAGCTGGAAGAGCACGGCGCGCTGAAGCACACCATCGTCGTGGCGGCCTCCGCCTCCACGCCGGCCGCCATGCAGTACATCGCCGCCTACTCGGGCGTGACCATGGGCGAGTACTTCATGGACAACGGCGAAGACGCGCTCATCATCTATGACGATCTGTCGAAGCAGGCCGTGGCGTACCGCCAGATCTCCCTGCTGCTGCGTCGTCCTCCGGGCCGCGAAGCGTTCCCCGGCGACGTGTTCTATCTCCACAGCCGCCTGCTCGAGCGCAGCGCGCGCGTGAACGAGGAATACGTCGAGCAGGCCACGAACGGCCGCGTGAAGGGCAAGACCGGCTCGCTCACGGGCCTGCCCATCATCGAGACGCAGGCCGGCGACGTGACCGCGTTCGTGCCCACGAACGTCATCTCGATTACCGACGGCCAGATCTTCCTGGAAACCGACCTCTTCAACGCCGGTATCCGTCCCGCCATGAACGCGGGTATCTCGGTGTCGCGCGTCGGTGGTGCCGCGCAGACGGACATCATCAAGAAGCTGGGCGGCGGCATTCGTCTCGCGCTCGCGCAGTTCCGCGAGCTCGCGGCGTTCTCGCAGTTCGCGTCGGACCTCGACGAGGCCACCCGCAAGCAGCTCGAGCGCGGCCAGCGCGTCACGGAAGTGATGAAGCAGAAGCAGTTCGCGCCGCTGTCGGTGGCGCAGATGGCGCTCAGCATCTACGCCGTGAACAGCGGCTACATGGACAAGGTGCCGCTCAACAAGGTCGTGGATTTCGAAGCGGCGCTGCAGGGCTTCGCCGAGACGAGCCACAAGGCCGTGCTCGATGACATCAACGCTAACCCGAAGCTCTCGAAGGAAAACGAGGCGGCGCTCAAGAAGGTCATCGAAGACTTCCTCGCGACGGGCACGTACTGAGCCACGCAACGTAAGGCACGCGAGCTATGCCGGGCACCAAGGAAATCCGCACCAAGATCGCGAGTGTGAAGAGCACTCAGAAGATCACCAAGGCCATGCAGATGGTGGCCACGAGCAAGATGCGTCGCGCGCAGGACCGCATGAAGCTCGCCCGCCCGTATGCGGACAAGATCCGTACCGTCATCGGCCACCTGAACGAGGCGAACCCGGACTACCGGCATCCGTTCCTCGTCACGCGCGAGCCGAAGGCGATCGGCGTCATCGTCATTTCGACCGATCGCGGCCTCGCCGGCGGCCTCAATGCCAACCTCTTCAAGCAGACGCTCGGCGTGCTGCGCGAATGGGAGGCCAAGGGCGCGCAGGTGCAGCTGTGCCTCATCGGCAGCAAGGGCATCGCGTTCTTCCGGCGCCTGGGACTGCCGATTCTCGCGAGCGTCTCCGGCCTCGGCGACCGGCCGCACGTGAACGACCTCATCGGCACCGTGAAGGTGATGCTCGACGCGTACCGCGAAGGCAAGATCGACCGGCTGTTCATGATCCACGCGCAGTTCGTGAACACCATGACGCAGAAGCCGAACGTGGAGCAGCTGCTGCCCGTCGAGACGGGCGACACGTCCGGCCTGCAGGAACACTGGGATTACATCTACGAACCCGATTCGAGGGAGATCCTCGACGGGCTCCTGATGCGCTACATCGAATCGCAGGTGTACCGCGGCGCCGTCGAGAACGTCGCCTCGGAGATGGCCGCGCGCATGGTCGCCATGAAGGCCGCCACCGACAACGCGGGCAAGCTCATCAGCGAACTTCAATTGGTCTACAACAAGGCACGCCAGGCCGCGATCACGAAAGAGCTCGCGGAGATCGTCGGCGGCGCGGCTGCGGTTTAGAGGGTTAATACATGGCTAGTGGCAAGATCACTCAGATCATCGGCGCGGTTATCGACGTGCAGTTCCCGCGGGATTCGATCCCGAAGGTGTACGAGGCGCTGAAGCTGAAGGATGTGGACCTGACGCTCGAAGTCCAGCAGCAGCTGGGTGATGGCGTGGTGCGCACCATCGCCATGGGCGCCTCGGAAGGCCTGCGTCGCGGCCTCCCGGTGGAAGCCACCGGCAACCCGATCAACGTTCCGGTCGGCAACGCCACGCTGGGCCGCATCATGGACGTGCTCGGCACGCCGCAGGACAACCGCGGCCCCGTCGCCGCGAAAGAAACGCTGCCCATCCACCGCCCCGCGCCGTCGTTCGACCAGCAGGCCGGCGGGGGCGACCTGCTCGTCACCGGCATCAAGGTCATCGACCTGCTCGTGCCGTTCGCGAAGGGCGGCAAGGTCGGCCTGTTCGGCGGCGCCGGCGTCGGCAAGACCGTGAACATGCTCGAGCTCATCAACAACATCGCCAAGCAGTACAGCGGCCTGTCCGTGTTCGCGGGCGTGGGTGAGCGCACTCGCGAGGGCAACGACTTCTATCACGAGATGATCGAGTCGGGCGTCATCGACAAGGACAACCTGTCGAACTCCAAGGTGGCGATGGTGTACGGCCAGATGAACGAGCCGCCGGGCAACCGCCTGCGCGTGGCGCTCTCCGGTCTCACCATGGCCGAATACTTCCGCGACGAAGTGCAGGCGAACGGCAAGGGTCGCGACGTGCTGTTTTTCGTGGACAACATCTACCGCTACACGCTCGCCGGCACGGAAGTGTCCGCGCTGCTGGGCCGCATGCCTTCCGCGGTGGGCTACCAGCCCACGCTCGCAGAGGAAATGGGCGTGCTCCAGGAGCGCATCACCTCCACGAAGACGGGCTCCATCACGTCGATCCAGGCCGTGTACGTTCCCGCGGACGACCTCACGGACCCGTCGCCTGCCACCACGTTTGCGCACCTGGACGCCACCGTCGTGCTCTCGCGCCAGATCGCCTCGCTGGGTATCTACCCCGCGGTGGATCCGCTCGACTCCACGAGCCGCCAGCTCGACCCTCTCGTCGTCGGCGAAGAGCACTACAACGTCGCCCGCGGCGTGCAGGCCGTGCTCCAGCGCTACAAGGAGCTGCAGGACATCATCGCGATCCTGGGCATGGACGAGCTGTCGGCCGAAGACAAGCTCATCGTGTTCCGCGCGCGCAAGGTGCAGCGCTTCCTGTCGCAGCCGTTCAACGTTGCGAAGGTGTTCACCGGCCAGGACGGCAAGATCGTCTCGCTGAAGGACACCATCCGCGGCTTCAAGGGCATCATCAACGGCGAGTTCGACGCGCTGCCGGAGCAGGCGTTCTACATGGTCGGCTCCATCGACGAAGCCGTCGCCAAGGCGAAGACGCTGCAGTAACGGGGCGCGAGCCCGTCACGAGGAACGAGAATGGCCGAAGCTCCGAACACCATCCAGGTCGACATCGTCAGCGCCGAGGGCGAGATCTTCTCCGGCCCGGCGAAGATGGTGTTCGCGCCGGCGTCCATGGGCGAGATCGGCATTGCTCCCCGCCATGCGCCACTGCTCTCGCTGCTGAAGGCGGGTGAAGTGCGCGTGCAGACGCCGGAAGGCGAAGAGCAGGTGTTCTTCGTCGGCGGCGGCGCCATCGAAGTGCAGCCTCGTCACGTCACCGTGCTGGCTGACACGGCCCTGCGCGCCAGGGACATCGACGAAGCCGCGGCGCTGGCCGCGAAGCAGCGCGCCGAAGAGGCGCTGAAGGACAAGGCCGGCCAGATTTCCCAGGCCGAAGCGCTCGCGGAGCTCGCGCGCGCCGCCGCGCAGCTCAAGGTGCTCGAGCGCCTGCGGAAGCTCCGGGGCTGATCCCGGGCGCGGGGCGCGCCCGCTGAATCGCGCCAGATACGCGCCAGATAGTGGCGCGCATTTGCAATGCGCGCCAAAAGAGGCGTATTTTTGGCGCGCAAATTCAAATGCGCGCCAATATGCCCCGTCCCATCGCTTCGGATCTCCTTCCCGCCGTGCTCTCGGCGCTTGAAGCCTCCCCCGGCGGAGCCGCAATCGACACCCTGGTGCACGCACTGCCGGATTCAGTCAGCCGGCGAACTCTGCAGCGCCGCCTCGCTGAGTGGGCTGCTTCGGGTGCCGTGCGTGCGGAAGGGGTCGGCAAGGCCAGGCGCTATTTCCTGGCACGGCCACTGCCAGGTCCTACCGCACCGCGCCCCTCGACCTACCGCATCAGTTCGGAAGCGTCCGATGGGGACTACGTCCCGCTGTCCGAAGACGGTCGGGAGATCCTCGACATCGTGCGGCGACCGATCACCAGTCGTCCTCCGGTTGGCTACCGGCGCGAGCTACTCGAGCAGTACGAACCGAACGTCACGTCCTACATTCCGGCGCCCGTGGCTCGTCATCTGCTGGAGCTGGGCCGCACACCGGATGGTCCACGCCCGGCCGGCACCTACGCGCGCGAGATTCTCAATCGCCTGCTGATCGATCTGTCCTGGGCATCGAGCCGGCTCGAAGGCAACACGTACTCCCTGCTCGACACGGAGCAGCTCATCCGGAACGGCCAGGTTCCCGCCGGCAAGGACGCGAAGGAAACGCAGATGATCCTGAACCACAAGGCGGCGATCGAGCTGCTCGTGGATTCGGCCGCGGAGACCGGCGTGAATCGGTTCACGCTCCTCAACCTTCATGCCCTGCTGGCCGACAACCTGCTCGACGACCCCCTTCAGGCTGGCCGGCTGCGCACGACGCCCGTCGGCATCGGCGGCTCCGCGTCTCTCCCCACGGCCATCCCACAGCTCATCGAAGAACAGTTCTCCGGGCTGATCGCCAAGGCTGCCGCGATCCACGATCCGTTCGAGCAGAGCTTCTTCCTGATGGTGCAGCTGCCCTACCTGCAGCCGTTCGTCGACGTGAACAAGCGAACATCGCGTCTGGCTGCGAACATTCCGTTCATTCGCGGCAATCTCGTCCCGCTCTCTTTCGTCGATGTTCCGGAGCGGGCGTACATCGATGGTCTCGTGGGGGTTTACGAGCTCAACCGCATCGAGCTGATACGCGACGTGTTCGTGTGGGCGTACGAGCGTTCGAGCCGGCGATACAAGACCGTGCGCGACTCGCTGCCGGAACCCGATCCATTCCGGCTGGCCTACCGTCTTGCGCTCATCGAGGTCGTTGGCGATATCGTGCGCAACGGGCTGGCGCCGGTGCGCGAACAGGTTGTCACACTGGCTGCGCCGCTCGTGCCGGCCGACGATCTCGAACGTTTCGTCCAGCTTGCGCTCGAGGAGCTGGAGAACCTTCACGAGGGAAACCTGGCGCGCTTTCGCCTGCGCCCCGCCGATCTGCGCCAATGGCGCGCTGCCCTTCCGCCGCGCGGCGCCGAGCGCCGCTAGAATCAGGGCCGATACAGGAAGGCTCTCTGAGATGTCACACAGCCCGTCGCCAGCCCGCCTCCGCGTCGTGATCCTCGCCGCCGGACAGGGCAAGCGAATGAAATCCCAGCTGCCCAAGGTCCTGCAGCCGCTGGCGGGCCGTCCGCTGCTGAAGCACGTCATCGACGTGGCGCAATCCCTTCGACCTGCGGGGGTGCAGGTGGTGTTCGGGCACGGCGGTGAGCAGGTGCGGGAGGCGCTGAAGCACGAGGGCGTCTCCTGGGCACTGCAGGGCGAGCTGCTTGGCACCGGTCACGCCGTGATGCAGGCCCTGCCGGGTCTCGGTGACGACGACCTGGTGCTGGTGCTCTATGGCGACGTTCCGCTCATTCGCGCCGCCACGCTCGAAGCGCTCGTGAAGCTTGTCGGCCCGAGCGCCATGAGCCTGCTCACCGTGCACATGGACAACCCGGCGGGCTACGGCCGCATCGTGCGCAACGCGCGCGGCGAGGTGCAGAAGATCGTGGAGGAGAAGGACGCCTCGACGTCCGAGCTCGAGATCAAGGAGTGCAACACCGGCATTCTCGCAGTGCCGTCGGGCCACCTGCGCCGATGGCTCGGTCAACTGAAGAACGACAACTCGCAGCGCGAGTACTACCTCACCGACATCGTCGCCATGGCGGTGAACGACAAGGTGGCGGTGAATCCGCTCATCTCACCCACCCTTCCGGAGGTGCTCGGCGTGAACGACAAAGTGCAGCTTGCGGAGCTTGAAAGCGCGCGTCGCGCGCAGGTGGCGAAGGAACTGATGGTTGCCGGCGTCACGCTGGCGGACCCGGCGCGCGTCGACGTGCGTGGCACGCTCGCTCATGGCACGGACGTGTTCATCGACGTGAACGTCGTGTTCGAGGGCGAAGTGTCGCTCGGCGATCGCGTGCGCATTGGCCCGAACTGTGTGATCCGGGATGCGAAGATCGGAGACGACACCGAGATTCATCCGAGCTGCGTCATCGACAGCGCCACCATCGGCGCCCACTGCAGCATCGGCCCGTTCGCGCGCACGCGGCCCCACGCGACGCTTGCGGACGGCGTGCACATCGGCAACTTCGTGGAAGTGAAGAACTCCGCAGTGGGCCCGGGCTCGAAGGCCAATCATCTGACCTACGTTGGCGACGCAGAGGTGGGCGCGAACGTGAATCTCGGCGCCGGCACGATCATCGCCAACTACGACGGCGCGAACAAACACCGCACCATCATCGAAGACAACGTGCACACCGGCTCCAACAGCGTGATCGTCGCGCCCATCACCGTGGGCAGCGGTGCGACCATCGGAGCGGGTTCCACGGTCAGTCAGCAGGTGCCTGCCGGCAAGTTGACCGTGGCGCGTGCCAGGCAGGTGACCGTCGAAGGCTGGGTGCGTCCGACCAGGAATCCCGCGAAGAAGTAGCTGCTGGCGCAGCTGCAACGGTTCTGTAGCACTGCTTGTGTAACGTCCTCTTCGCCTCGCGACAACGGGGCGGGGAGCAAACGAACAATGAGTGCGTCCGAAGCCAATCGCGCCGAATGGCTCGACAACAAGTTCTGGGAACGTCTCGACATGCTCGAGACCCGACACCAGCGCATTCAGTCCGAGCACGAAAGCGCCCGCCGCGGCCTCGAGCGACTGCGCCCCGAGGCCTCCGCAGAGCTGCGCGAGGCATGGAAGCACTACTGCGAGGTGATCGCCGAGCTCGATCGCGCGACCGCCGACATCGAGAAACTCCGCACCAACGCCATCTGATCTCCCGCGGCCGTGCCTCCGAAGCTGCTCTCCCGCCGCGCACTCGAGGAGCTGGTGGCTCTGCAATTGAAAGTGCGCCAGTTGTATCAGGATCGAACGACCGCCTTCCGCATCTTCGCCGCGAGCCGCGCCGGCGCCATCGGCTCCGCGCAGCGCGAGTTCTGGCTGGAGTTCTCCTGGCTCGATCAGGAATACCGTGTGGCCGTGCGCCGGCTCGCGCAGTTCTGCGTCGAGCACCGCAATGCGCCTGACACCCGCTGGAGCAACATGTGAGCAAGCGCGCACTCATCACCGGAATCACGGGACAGGACGGCGCCTATCTCGCGGAGCTGCTGCTTCAGAAGGGTTATGAAGTCCATGGCATCAAACGACGCGCGTCGTCGCTCAACACCGAGCGCGTGGACCACCTCTACCAGGACCCCCACGCCCCAAATGTGCGCTTCCATCTTCACTACGGGGACCTGACGGACGCCACGAACCTGTTGAGGATCATCCAGCAGGTGCAGCCGGACGAGATCTACAACCTGGCGGCCCAGAGCCACGTGGCAGTGTCATTCGACACACCCGAGTACACCGCGAACGCCGATGCCGTCGGCACGCTCAGGATTCTGGAGGCGATCCGGATTCTGCGGCTCGAGAAACGGACGCGGTTCTACCAGGCGTCCACGTCCGAAATGTTCGGGCGAGTGCAGGAAACGCCGCAGAACGAGTGCACGCCCTTCTATCCGCGCTCGCCGTACGGCGTCGCCAAGCTTTATGCGCACTGGATCACGATCAACTACCGCGAGGCCTATGGGATGTACGCCTGCAGCGGCATCCTCTTCAACCACGAGTCGCCGATTCGCGGTGAGACGTTCGTTTCCCGCAAGATCACGCGCGGCCTCGCTCGCGTGAGCGAGGGGCTGCAGAGCTGCATTTACCTGGGAAATCTCGACGCTCGCCGGGACTGGGGCCACGCCCGCGACTACGTGCGCGCCCAGTGGCTCATGCTCCAGCAGCCGGTTCCGCAGGACTACGTCATCGCGACAGGCCAGCAGTATTCCGTTCGCGACTTCGTCGAGAAGACGGGGGCGCTGCTGGGCATGCGCATCGAATGGCGCGACCAGGGCGAGGACGAGATCGGTTTCGACGCGAAGAGCGGCCGCACGGTCGTGCGTGTCGACCCGCGATACTTCCGGCCCGCAGAAGTCGATACGTTGCTGGGCGACGCTTCGAAGGCGCGCAGCGGGCTCGACTGGACACCGAGCGTGACGTTCGACGAGCTGGTGCGGGAGATGGTCACGGGCGACCTGGAGCTGGCGCGGCGTGACGCGCTCGTCACGCGAGAAGGGTATCGCGCAATCCGCGCCGCGGAGTAGGCGGCGCGCCCGCCGCCGGATCGCCGCAATGGACCCCCGCAGTCGCATCTACATCGCCGGCCATCGGGGACTGGTCGGCTCCGCGCTCGAACGGCGCTGCCGCGCGCTCGGATTCAACAATCTGCTGCTCGCGGGGCGCGAGGAGCTCGACCTGCGCGACCAGCAGGCCGTCAATCGTTTCTTCGAGACGCAGCGACCCGAGTATGTCCTTCTCGCCGCTGCACGCGTCGGCGGGATTCACGCCAACAACTCGCGGCCGGCGGACTTCGTCCGCGACAACCTGCTCATCGCCACGCATGTGATCGACGCCGCCTGGCGCAATGGCGTGCGCAAGCTGCTCTTCCTGGGGTCGAGCTGCATCTACCCGAAGCTTGCGCCGCAGCCGCTGCGGGAGGAGTACCTGCTCACCGGCGCGCTCGAACCGACGAACGAGTGGTACGCCATTGCGAAGCTCGCCGGGCTCAAGATGTGCCAGGCCTATCGCCGCCAGCACGGCTTCGATGCCATCACCGCGCTGCCGACCAATCTCTACGGCCCGGGTGACAACTTCGATCTCGAGACCTCGCACGTGCTGCCGGCGCTCATCCGCAAGATCGATGCGGCCGCGAATGATGGAGCGCGGACCGTGACGCTCTGGGGAACCGGCACGCCGCGGCGTGAATTCCTGTACGTGGACGATCTCGCTGATGCCTGCGTGTTCCTGATGCAGCACTACTCCGGGGCCGAGCCGGTCAACGTGGGATGCGGCGAAGATCTGCAGATCCGCGAGCTCGCCGAAACGATCGCGCGCCTCGCTGGATTCAACGGCCGCTTCGAGCTCGACACCTCGCGCCCGGACGGAACACCGCGCAAGGTGCTCGACGTCTCGAGGCTCGCCACGCTCGGATGGCGCTCGAGCACCAGCCTCGAAGCGGGCCTTGCCGCGACGTTGCAGTGGTACCGCGAGAAACACGCGCTTCGCGGCCGCGCGGCGTGACCTCCGGCCGATCGCGCATCACGCGCGCACGTTCGTATTCTCTCTGTCATACAAATTAGCGTCACCGCGCATTTGTCGATGCGCGCATCACTGTGACGCACTTCAAGAATTCGTCAATCAACTGTCACAGGCCCTCTCTAACTTGGCGGCACTCGGTTGACCCGAGTTGAAAGCACAACGACCGCGGCAGGCCATCGACGACGAGTCGAGCACTGCGCGCGGCAGGTGAAGACCAAGAGAAGCATATGACCCCAGCCGCGGGTGCGGTCGGGTGTGGCGAGTGAGCTCGTGGCAGTGAAGGCAGGCCTCCGAACCCGCGCAGGCGGGCAGTCAGAAAGCCGGCACCGCGACGACCACTGAATTCCTTCAATTCGGGAGAATACACATGAAGTCTCTAGTTAAGCTCGCGGTCGCCGGAGCGTTGCTCGCTTCGACCGGCACTGCGATGGCCGACATCTACACGCCATCCAGCGGCAATGGTGAGCTCGTCCTCTTCGTTCGCGACGTCGGTGACGGCACCAGGGTCTACGCGCGCGGCCTCGGCATCCGTCTCGATGACCTGCTGACGGAAGAACAGATCGTCAACGACCCCACCAAGCCCATCAACACTGAGCTCTCGGGCGGTCTCCCGGACACGGACACGCTGACCTACGCGCTGCCGAGCCCGATCGGCCCGGATGCGAACCTCACGAACTTCCTGAGCAGCGGTACCGGCAGCTACGTGTGGACGATCATGGCGGGCGACAACCAGGGTCCTCAGAACAACGAAGGCACGCGCCGCTACGTCACGACCACGCAGAGGGATTTCTCGGTCAACCCGTCGACCATCCCAAACAACGTCATCGGCAACGGTGGTCTCTACAACAATCTCGAGACCATGATGCTCTTCCTCAACGGCATCCTCCCCGGCGAGCAGGGCAGCGGCGACTCGACGCCGTTCGATGGTGCCTGGGGTCAGACCAATCTCTCCTACGGCAGCGCGGTTAACTGGTTCGGTGCCAGTCCGAACAATGAGAACGCGCTCGGTGACAGCGCGAACTTCTACCTGCTCGCAAGCTCGGGCGGCACGCTCACGCTGGCCCGCATCTACCAGGGCCTGAGCCTGGTGCTCTCAGAAGACGGCACGCTGTCGTCGGTCAGCGGCGGCGAAGTTCCGCAGGTGCCGGTGCCCGCTGCGGTGTGGCTGCTCGGCAGCGCGCTGGTCGGCTTTGCCGGCATTTCGCGCCGTCGCCGCGCGCAGGCCGCCTGAGCCTCGACACTGAACAGACCCTGAGGAGTCTTTTGAAATGAACTATCCGAAGATCACAGCAGCCGTCGTGTTCGCGCTCACCGCGAACTCCGCTGCGCATGCGCTCGATATCAGCGCGACGCTTGCCGCCCCCGCTCAGCTCGTCGCCGCCGGCGCCTCCGCCGCGCGTGACTCGGTTCTCGCCCTGCTTCACAACAACGTTTGCGCGAGCGGCACGCTCACGGTGTACCGCGCGTTCCCCACGGCGCTGCAGGACTTCCGCGCCTACAGCTGCACGATCACGGCTGGCGGCACCGCCGGCAGCGCGTTCGGCTCGGCCGCCGGCAATGCGGCGACCATCTACTACCGCTCTGAGGGCGGCTCGGCCTTCGGCCCGGTCTCCATTGCCACCAACACGCCGATCCAGAGCCTCGTCGTCGACACGCGCTGCACGGCCGCCGGCACGATCGCTGCCGGCACGTCGACCGTTCCGGTCTTCAACTGCGAGGTTGCCTCGTACGTGCTCGGCAATGACACCGTCGGCTCGGGTCTGGTCAAGCGCACCACCGAGCTCGGTGTGTCGGATGAAGAGCCTGCCATGTACGTCGACGCCAACTACCCGAGCTCCACGGTGTTCCCGGCGTTCAGCGGCACAGTCCGCGGGCAGCTGACGAGTCTCGCGCAGACGCCCGGCTTCGCGCAGGTGTTCGGCGTTCTGCTGAGCAACAGCGGCGTGACCAGCGGCATCACCAGCCTGACGGAAGCGGAAATCGCTGCCATCTACTCCGGCGCCATCACGGACTGGAACGACACGATCAACCCCGCCACGGGCCAGGAAAACCCGTCGGGCGCGATCACGGTCGTGCGTCGTGAGAACGGCTCGGGCACCCAGGTTGCAGCGGCGCACCAGTTCCTGAACACGCTCAACTGCTCCAACGCGGCCCTGCCGTTCGTCACGGATGGCCCGGACGCCGACAACGGTGCCTGCACGGTCGCCAGCCCGGCCGGCGGCACCAACACGGACGGCGTTCTCGAGCGCGGCACCACGAGCGATCTCGAGGCCTGCGTGAACCTGAACCCCGGTGCCATCGGCCTGAACGTGTTCAAGGCCAGCGCGCCCACGGGCACGCACTACGCGCAGATCAACGGGGTCACCCCGAGCAAGTTCGCGGCCGCGCGTGGCGAGTACAACTTCTGGTACGAGCTGACCTTCCAGACCGGCACGGGTCTGACGGCGGCGGATGCCGCCGTGGCCTCGGGCCTCGTCAGCCTGTCGCAGCGTACGGCATTCACGCCCAACACGGACTCCGTGATGGCGCTGCCGAACCTGTTCAACGCGCCGGTCATTCCGGTGGCGACGGCGGGTGTGCCGGTGTCGGTCGCGTCGAGGAACGGCAACAGCTGCCAGCTGCCGCAGAACACGATCAGCAACTGAGGTCTCGTCGAGGGACACTCGATACACGTCGAGTCGATACGGAGGGCCGGCCCGCGATGGGCCGGCCCCTTTTTATTTCCGGGCGGCCCTCGCCATGTCGATGTCATCAATCTGTAGCACCGGCGGCTGTCCAATGCTCCTACGATTGCGCCGCTCTCCAACGCATTCCATCAACGAGCACTCCGCCATGCCGGCCAACCTCCGGGACTCTCGCGCAGGCGCGTCATCCGTATCCTGCGTCGCTCGACGGACGATCTTCGCGGCGGCATTCGCACTCTTCGCCGCGACCGGTGCAGTGGCCCAGACACCCGAGCCCGCGCAGCCTGCCGAGAGCAGGTTCGATGTCATGGAATACCGCGTGCTCGGAAACACCGTGCTGGCACGACAGGCCATCGAGAACGCCGTGTACCCACACCTGGGCGAGCAGCGCACGCTCGAGGACGTGGAGAATGCCCGACTCGCGCTCGAGCAGGCCTATCGCGCGGCGGGCTACGGAACCGTGTTCGTCGATATCCCCGAGCAGGATGTCGATCAGGGCATCGTGCGTCTGAAGGTGACGGAAGGTCGCCTGAACCGCGTCCGGGTCGAGAATGCGCGATACTTCTCCGCGCGCCGCATTCGCGAGGCGCTGCCGTCCGCAACGCCTGCGACCGTCCCTTCTCTCCCCACGCTTCAAAAAGAGATCGCGGCGCTCAACACCGAAACCCCGGACCGCGCAATCGTGCCGGTGCTGGCCGCGGGCTCCACGCCGGGAACGGTGGATCTCACTCTCAAGGTCGACGACGAGTTGCCTCTGCATGGCTCGATCGAAGTGAACAACCAGTACACCGCGGACACCACGCGTCTGCGGGTAGCGAGCGCGATCAGGTACGACAACCTTTTCGACCGGTTCGACAGCCTCTCCCTGCAGTACCAGACGGCGCCGAAGGAGCCGAGCGAATTCGGGGTCTTCGCCGCGAACTTCGTGCACCGCCTGAACGAGGGCGCCGGCCAGCTCGCCCTGTACTACGTGCATTCGGACAGCGATGTCGCTTCGCTCGGCACGATGTCCGTGCTCGGCAAGGGGCAGGTGTTCGGCGGGAAGTGGATCGTGCCGATCACGAACACCGCGGCCACCTCACACACCGTGAACCTGGGCCTCGACTACAAGGATTTCCTGGAGAGCATCCTTCTCGACCCGGAAGAGAGCTTCCAGACGCCGATCTCCTATCTCAACATCTCGCTCGGCGAGTCTTCCGTGTGGCGCACCCCGCGGCAGGAATGGTCGCTCGGGGCGAGCGCGAACCTCGGCATTCGCGGCCTCTCGAACGACGTGGGCGAGTTCGCGGACAAGCGCTTCAAGGCGCGGCCGAACTACTTCTACGTGCGTGGCGAAGCGTCGTCGCGCACCGTGCTTCCCGGGCAGTTCACGGTGCTCGTGCGGCTCTCCGGCCAGTACGCGATCGAGCCCGTCATCGGCAACGAGCAGTTCGCCATCGGCGGTTCCGATGGTGTGCGCGGCTACCTCGAAGCCGAGGAGCTCGGTGACTACGGATTCAAGGGCACGCTGCAGCTCGGCGCGCCCCCGTGGCAGATGGCCGCGGGCGCATTTCGCCTCGAAGGGTTCGCGTTCGTCGATGCGGGCGTGGTCGCGATTCTCGATCCGCTGCCGGAGCAACCCGGCCGTGCGGACCTCAGCAGCTGGGGTCTCGGCATGAACATCGCGGCGTTCGAAAGCATGCTGGCGTCCCTGTCATGGGCCCAGACGTTCGTGCCCGGCGGGCGCACGGAGGCTCACGAGGGCCGCCTGCACTTCACTCTGCAGTGGGCGTGGTGAGAGGACCGTGAACAGCAAGACGATTTGCCTCCTCAGCACGACGCTGACCCTTCTCGCCGGCGCGAGCGGCGCGCAAGCGGCGGAGTTGCCGATTCCCTGTGTCGCGGGATCGTGTGGCGTCTCGGTGCCGGGCTTCGTGACTTCCGGCAAGGCGACGGCATTTGCCACGCTCGACACGTTGCGCGTGCGGCAGGAATCCGAGCGAGCCATCCTCAACTGGAAGAGCTTCAACATCGGCCCGGATGGACGGGTGGTCTTCGAGCAGCCGGATGCCTCGTCGATCGCGCTGAATCGCATCTTCCAGGGCAGCCCGAGCAGGATCTTCGGCGCCCTCGAGGCGAACGGGCAGATCTACCTCATCAACCAGAACGGCATCCTGTTCGGCGCGGGCGCGCGCGTGAACACGGCAGGCCTTCTGGCGTCGACGCTCAACATGTCGGACGACGTCTTCTCGGCCGGCATTCTCGCGCCGGAGCTGCTGCGCGACCGCAAGGCCGTGCTCGAAGGCGGGCACGAGTACGTCATCGACGATGCCGGGCAGGAAGTGCTCGGTCCCGACGGCAAGCCGCTGAAGGTCGAGCTCACCGTCGAGGAAGGCGCACAGATCAAGACCCGCGGTAGCGGCGGGCGCGTCCTGCTCGCCTCCCAGCTCGTCAACAACGGCGGGCGCATCGAAACGCCCGATGGCCAGGTCGTGCTCGCGGCCGGCGAGAAGGTGTATCTCGCGGCGAGCTCCGATCCGAAGCTGCGCGGGCTGCTCGTCGAGGTCGATGCGAACCAGCTCGGCACGAATGGCAAGGTCACGAATCTCGCATCGGGTGACATCAGCACGCCGCGCGGCAACGCCACGCTGGTAGGTCTCGCGGTCAACCAGGAAGGCCGCATCTCCGCGACGACCACGGTTTCCGCGAACGGCTCGGTGCGCCTGCTCGCGCGCGACTCGGTGAACATCGACACGAGCGAAGGCACCATCGAAGCGCAGCGTGGCGGCGCGCTGCAGCTCGGCGCCACCAGCCGCATCAGTGTGCTGCCCGAGCTCGACGACACGGCCACGGCGGTCGATGACCAGGCACAGCTCCCCTCGAGCGTGGAGATGGTCGGCCGGCAGGTCGTGCTGCGCGGGGGCAGCGAGATCAAGGCGCCCGGTGGCGAGGTGCTGGTGACCGCGCTCGAACGGCCGGACTCGGGCATCGGTCACGGGTCGTTCGACCCGGCGTCGCGTATCCGGGTCGAGGCCGGCGCGCGCATAGACGTTTCCGGCAGCACCGCGACGCTGCCCGCCTCACGCAACCTGGTAACTGTCGAGCTGCGTGCGAACGAGCTCGCGGATTCGCCCCTGCAGCGCGAAGGGCCGTTGCGCGGCCAGCCGGTCATCATCGATGCGCGCGTCGGAACGCCGCTCGCGGACGTATCCGGCGCGCTCGCGACGATTCCGAAGTCCATCGCCGAACGCACGTCACAAGGCGGGACGGTCGCGTTCAACTCCGAGGGCGATGTGGTCGTTGCCACGGGCGCGGTCATCGACGTGTCCGGCGGCAAGGTCCAGTACGAAGCCGGCGTGGTGCAGACGACGCAGCTCATGCGCGCGGACGGTCGTCTCGTCGATATCAGCAAGGCTGATCCGAACGAACGCTACATTGCGCTTATCAACCCCACGTCGACGGTGCGCTACGACCGGTGGGGCGTCGTCGAGACGGTTCGCGGTGTTTCCATCGGCCGGTACGAGCCCGGCTATGTCGAAGGCCGTTCCGCCGGCCTGCTCTCGTTCGCCGCGCCGAACATGGTGCTGAACGGAACGTTCGTCGGCGCCGTCACGACCGGGCCGCACCAGCGCGACCCGTCGCGTGTGCCTCCGGGTGGCCTGCTGCGCATCGGCGGCCCGGGCTTCGAGGAAAGCCCGACGATCCTCGACCACCGCGCGCCGTCGGTGAATCTCGTCACGGAGCGCCCGCGCATCGTCATCCGCGATGATGCCGCGCTGCCCGGCCCCCGGCCGCTCGATCTGCCGGTCGATTTCCTGACGGAGGGCGGCTTTACGCGCGCCGAGATCTTCAGCAACGGCGTCGTCACGCTGCCGGAGTCGACGCCGCTGACGCTGCTTCCCGGGTCGTCCATCAGGATCGCCGCTCACCGCATCGACGTGCGATCGGACATCACGGCGCTCGGCGGCGAGATCACGTTCGGCGCGGAACAGACGGTCGGCATCGGCGGCCTCAACCTGCCGCGCGCGGGCATCGACATCCGCCCGGGCGTGACGCTCGATGTGCGTGGCCAGTGGGCCAACGACCTGCCCGTGCGGAATCCGACCTCACCGACCGTGCTGTTGCCGCCGGTGTTCCACGATGGCGGCACGATCAGCCTGACCGTCCGGCCCGCCGACTCGAATCTCATCGACAGCGAGCTGATCCTCGGCTCCGGCTCCGGGTTCCTGGCGAGCGGCGGCGCCTGGCGCCACGTGGATGGTGACCTGACCCCCGGCCGCGGCGGCAGCATCAGCCTGGCTTCGGACACGCTGAGCTCCGCCTTCGAGATCGGCGACGGCGTCCGGCTCGAAGCATTCGGCGTGAAAGGTGCGGATGGCGGCAGTTTCTCGCTCTCGGCCAATCGGCTGGACGTGCAGTCCGGCAGCATCTGGGCGGGCGCGCAGCGTATCGATCCACTCAGCCTGAAAAAGACCGTTCGCGAGGGTGCGCTCGAAATCGGCACGTCCCTGTTCTCCGGGCACGGCTTCAGCCACATCACGCTCGCGGCAACCGGGCAGGTTCTTCCGCGGCAGCAGGCCAGCGATGGCGATGCGGCGGGCGCAGGCCCGGTGCAGCCGTCGGACCCGTTCATCGTGCGCAGCGGCAGTGACATCGATCTGCGCGTGCGATCGCTCAATCTCTCGGAGGCGAGCCGGACCCGGGAAAGCGGAGGCACGGTCGCCGACATCAGCCGCGTGGAGCTCCCGCTCGAGCTGGAGCGCGCGCCATCGGAGCTGACGATGCGCGTCACGGCCGTCGACCCGACGAACGGCATCGGATCGAGCGGCCGTCTCAACATCGAATCCGGCGCCGTCTTTCGCGCCGACGCGCGCTCGAGTTTCACCTTCGCCGGCGAGGACGGAGTGTTCTTCGATGGCCAGGTCTTCGCGCCGTCGGGCAGTGTGACGTTCGCGACGCCGAACCCTGCTACTCCGTTCGAGCGCGGCTTCCTCGCGGAGCAGCGCATCGAGCTCGGCAGGAGCGCTCTCGTCGACACCTCGGGCACGGCGTTGATTGCTCCGAACGATGCGGGCCTGCGCCTCGGTGAAGTGCTGGGCGGCGGAACGATCCGCCTGCTCGCGGATCGTGGCGCCATCAGCGTCCAGTCCGGCGCGCGGCTCAACGTCGCCGGAGCCTCCGCGGCGCTCGACCTGCGCCTCGCGGAGCAAAGCAGGAGCTACACGCGCAAGACGGTGGCGAGCGGTGCGGGCGCTGTCGAGCTGCGGGCCGCCGAATCGATCAATTTCCAGGGCGAGCTCAACGCACACGCCGGGGTCGGCGAGACGGGCCAGGCTCCGGGCGGAACGCTTTCGATCGCCCTGACGCGCTCGCGAGGCTTCGCGACGGGCCCGCTCGTCGGTGAGCCCTTCCCGACGGGCCCGCGCGTGGTACGAGTGCTCGCCGAGCCCTTTGCATCCGGCCCGGCGCTGCCAAATGGCCTCGCGCTCTTCACGGCGCAGCAACTCCAGTCGACGGGCATCGATTCACTCGCGCTCGAATCCGACGGGCGTATCGAGCTCGATCCGGGCGTCAGCCTTGCCATGGGCCGCCGCCTGACCCTCGACAGCCCCGCCGTCAGTCTGCCCGCCGGCGGGCGGGTGAGCCTGCAGGCGCCGTACGTTGCGTTCGGGAACACGCTCCCCATCCAGCCCGATGTCGACACGCCGGTGGGTGCCGGTGAGCTCGACGTGCGCGGCAACCTCGTCGAGCTCGTGGGCACGACGAACCTGCAGCGCATCGCGCAGGCCACCTTCTCGAGCTCCGGCGATCTGCGCGTGCGCGGCGCCGGCAACAACGGCAGCGTGGGCGCCCTGCACACGAGCGGCGATCTCACCCTGCAGGCTTCGCGCGTCTATCCCGCCACTTCCACGACCTTCACGCTCAGCGCGGAGGGCGGGCCGAGCAACACCATCCGCATCGAGCAGACGGGCACGTCGCCAGGCGCGCCGTTGTCAGCGGCGGGGTCCCTGCACATCGTCGCGGATGACATCGTCCAGGGTGGCACGCTCTACGCGCCGTTCGGCACGCTGAATCTCACCGCGCGCAATTCGCTGACGCTGCTCGACGGCAGCCTCACCTCCGTCGCGGCGACGGACCGGATGATTCCGTTCGGCAACGTGCAGATCGGGTCGGAGTGGGTCTACTCGGATGGTCCCACCACGGAGCAGACGGCGATTCCCGAACGTCGCGTGGAGCTCAACGCCCCCGAGATCGTCACGGAAGCGCAGTCCACCGTCGATCTGCGCGGCGGCGGCGATCTCTATGCCTACGAGTGGATCCCGGGCACGGGCGGGCGACACGATGCGCTCGCCCCCGGTGAGAACCCGGGCCTCTACGCGATCCTTCCCACGATCGCAGGCGAGTTCGCGCCGTACGATCCTCAGCTCTTCCGCGACTCGGACCTCCAGCCGGGCGACAGCATCTACCTGAGTGGCGGCGGCGGCCTGGCCGCGGGGACGTATGCGCTGCTGCCCGCGCGTTACGCATTGCTGCCCGGCGCCTACCTCGTCTCCGCCGTCAGCGGCACGGCGGATTTGCAGCCGACCACGCGCCTTTCGCTTGCCGATGGCTCGCCGGTCGTCGCGGGTTACCGAACCTTCGCGGGCACAGGCCTCGGCGAGACGCGTTTCACCGGCTATTCGGTGCGGCCGGGCTCCTATGCGAGGCAGCTCGCTTCCTATCAGGACTACACGGCTTCGACGTTCTTCGCGGATCGGGCGCGTCGCCTCGAGCTCGGGCGTGTGCCGCTGCCGGCCGACGCGGGCTCGCTCGGCATCAACACGGCGTCGATCCTCGATGCTCACGGCGAGGTGCTCACGGCCGCCGCGACGGGCGGGCGCGGCGCTTCGATCGATGTCGCTGCCAGCCGCCTGCAGCTCACGAGCTCGCCCGGCGAGCCGGTGGCGGGTGTCGTGCAGCTCGACACGGACATTCTCTCGAACTGGAATCCGGCGCGGCTGCTGCTGGGCGGACGCCGGAGCGCAGACGGCAAGAGCATCGATGTGCTCGCGGATTCGGTTGCCTTCGCTGACGGTGCAAACCTCTCGCTCAGCGAGATCGTCGCGGTCGCACGCGATGAGGTGTCGATTGGCAGCAACGCACGCGTGGCCTCGACTTCTGCCTCGGCGGCCTCGCCCGCGCAGATCGCAAACGAGCCCGTTTCAGTTCAACTGACCGGCGAAGGTGCGGCCGGCGCCGCGCTGCTTGCCGTGTCGGATCTGTCCCGACTCACCGTGAAGCGACCGGACGGCGCAACGGCCGAAGAGTCGGCACGCATCTCCGTCGCTGCAGGCGCTGAGCTTGCGTCACGCGGTGCGCTGCAAGTGAATGCCCCAGGCGGAGCAGCACTCGAAGGAACGCTCTCCGGCGCGGGTGCCGCGTGGGATCTGGTCTCGAATCGCATCGCGTTCGGTGATGAGGCGATTCCCGACGGCATCACGATCACGAGCCCGCTGGCGCACAGCCTGCAGCTCGCCTCCAGCGCGAGGCTCGCGAGTGGCAGCACCATCGACTTCCTGGAAGGCATCACGTTCGGCGGTCAGCAGATCGACAAGCTGACGCTGTCCGCAACGTCCCTGCGCAATCTCGGCGCCGGTGCGGATGTCTCGCTGGCCGCTCGCTCGATCGTTCTCGAAGGTGCCGCGGCTCCGGCCGCGCGCCCGGAGCCGGAAGGGGCCGGCGCGCTGTCGCTGAACGCAGCGAACATCCAGGTCGGGCCGGGAACGACGCTCGTCGCAGGGTTCGCGGCCACCGCGCTCAATTCGACAGGTGACATCCGCGGCGATGGCGCATCGGCGTTGCGAGTGGCCGGCTCACTTGATCTCACCGCTGCGCGCGTCACGACCACGACTGGCGCGCAAACAGAGTTCGTCAGCGATGGCGCTGTCCGGATTCTTCAGGCATCGGCGCCCGCCACCTCGCCACCGCCGCTGCAGCTGGGCGGATCGCTCTCGATCGAGGGCGAGAGCATCGAGCATCGCGGCACCATCGTGACACCGTCCGGCCTCGTTTCCCTGCGGGCCGGATCGGACCTCGCGGTACGCGACGGGGCGATCGTCGACGTCGCGGGCCGGCCCGTGTTCGCGGCGGGCCGGGAAGTGGGTTCCCCGGGCGGCACGATCTCCCTCACGGCGGGCGCGGGCTTTGCCGCTGACGCCGGTTCTCTCTTCACGCTATCCGGCTTTGGCGGCGAGGAAGCCGGCCGCATGTTCGTGCAGGCGGGCGGGGTCGCGTCCTTCGGCGCCACGTTCCGTGGTCGATCGACGAACGTAGCGGATGGCGGCTCGTTCACGCTCGACGCCGGCAGTCTCGCGGATTTCGCTGTGCTCAATTCGCAGCTCGAGGCGGGCGGCTTCACGCGCCATCGCGGCATTCGCGTGGGGAGCGGCGACCTCGTGCTGGCGGCGGGCAACACGATCACCGCTCGCTCGGTCAAGCTCGTGGCCGATGAGGGTCGCGTGCGCATCGGCGGTGCGATCACTGCGCAATCGGACAATGAGCGCAGCCGCATCGACCTCTTCGGGTCGCAGGGCGTGACGCTCGACGCCGGTGCCGCGCTTCGTGCGGAAGGCCTCGGCTCCGGCGGCCGCGGCGGTCTCATCACGCTCGGCACCACGACCGGGGGTTCCCTCGACCTGCTGCGCGGCAGCCTGATCTCGACCAGCGGCCGCACCGACAACGGCCGGGTCACGCTGCGCGCGCCCGCGATCGGCGGCAACGACGTGGCGATCGACCAGGTGGCCTCGACCTTCCGGGGCGTGGGCGATCTCGTCGTCGAATCGGTGCTGGGCTTCGATGCGCCGGCGACGCTGACGCAGGCCGTGTTCGACGGCTACAGGGCGCAGGCGAACACGTTCGCCACGGCCGCCAACCCGGGTCTCGCGAGCCGATTCGGAAGCACAGGTGCCGACGCGCTGCGCCTTCAGACCGGCATCGAGGTCCGCCGCACCGGGGACATCCAGGTTGATGCGCTGGATCTCAGCAGCTGGCGCTTCGGGGACGAGCCCGGTGCGCTCACGGTGCGCGCCACGGGCTCGATCAACATCGCAGGCAACGTCTCGGATGGTTTCACGGGCAGCGGCAATCAGCTCGAGCTCACACCGACGCGCTCCGCCACGCTGCGCTTCACGGCCGGTGCACGGCTCGGCAGCGCGGACACCGGCGCCGTCGTCGCCGGCGGCGCGGGAGACCTTTCGATCGGAAGCGCAGCACGAGGCGCGGTGGTCCGCACGGGAACCGGCGACATCGAGCTCGCCGCGGCGCGCGACATCCGCTTCCTCGGCGCGGGTTCCGGCGCGTACACCGCCGGCATCCCGGGGGCGGATACGTTGAGGCCGAACAACCGCCAGATCATGTTCGCGACCCAGGGCGGCCAGCTGAGCCTCACCGCGGGACGCGACATCATCGGGCGGCCGGTGACGCAGGCCGTGGGCGAGTGGCAGGTCCGTCAGGGCAGAACGGTCGAACAACAGACGCGCTGGGGCAACGCGCTGTCCCAGTTCGGATGGAACACAGGCACGCTCGGCGGCGGCGACATCGCCATCCGGGCCGGCAACGATGTGCGGGATCTTTCGGTCGCGGCCGCGGACAGCGCCCTCGAGCTCGTAGAAGGAACGCTCACCCATTTCCGCGGCGGCGTGCTCGGCATCGAGGCGGGCGGTGACATCTCGAGCGCCTACGTGCATGCGACGCGCGGCGTGAACCGCCTGCATGCGGATGGCGCTTTCACGCGCTCGCGCCCCACGAATGCCGGCGCCGCGGGCAGCGTGTTCTCCTTCCAGGATGCGCAGATTGCGCTGACCGCGCGCGGCAGCGTCGCGATCGAGACTGTGCTGCATCCGACGATGCTGGCCCAGCCAGGGTCCCCGACGCAGCTGGTGTCGTTCTTCACCACGTACACGGGCAACTCGGGCTTCTCAGCGCAGAGCGTCAGCGGCGACGTGGAATTCACGACGCTCGATACGCGGCTCGAGTCGTTCCTCGGCCTGAACGTGGTCAACGCCCAGCGTACCTCGCCGTGGCTCGGCATCCTGCCTTCCAACGTGAGCCTGCGTTCGCTGAGCCGCGATGTGACCTTGCGGGTCGAAGGCACCAATCGCGTGACCACGGGCATTTTCGTCGCGCCGGGCGATCGCGGTCAGGTCGATCTCTTCGCGGCGCGCGACCTCGTCGTCGATGCGAGGCTCTTCGAGGCCGACCTCGCGGCGTCGGCGATGCCGACTCCGCTGCGTCCGCAGACTCTGCCGGTGGATGAGTTCACGCTGCAGCTGATGCGCTCCACACGGCGCCTCGAGGATGATGAGCCGTCCCTCGTCACCGCAGGCCGCGACATCCTGGGCGGCAGCGCCGCCAACGGCCGCATCGAGCTTGCAAGCGCCGCGCGCATCTGGGCGGGCCGTGACATCGTCGACCTGTCGATCCGCGGGCAGAACCTGCGGCCCGGTGATCTGACTTCCATCTCCGCGGGCCGCGACCTGCGTTACTCCGCCATCGCGCGCCAGGCGTCCATCGAGGTCGGCGGCCCGGGCCGCGTGGACATCCTCGCGGGGCGCGACGTCGACCTCGGGTTCTCGAGGGGCATCACGACCGTCGGCCGCATCCTCAATCCCGCGATTCCGACGGCCGACGGCGCGGACCTGACCGTGGTCGCCGGGCTCGCGCAGGACATGGACGTGGCGCGGTTCATCGAGAAGATCGTCGGCGCGAGGGAAGACAATCGCACGCGCCTCATCCGCTATGTCGAGAGCGAGACCGGTCAGAGCGGGCTGTCGTTCGAGACGGCGACCGCGGCGTTCGCGGCGCTCGATTCCGAGACCCAGCGGCCGTTCGTTCTCGAAACGTTCTTCCGCGAGCTCGTTGATTCCGGGCGCGAGGCGAATACGCAGCCCGAGCTCGGCTTCGAGCGGGGCTTCGCGGCGATCGACGCACTGTTCCCGAACAGCCGTCCGACGGCCGAGGACGACCCGGATAGCCCCTACGCAGGCGATCTGCGCCTCGCGTTCAGCCGCATCTATACGCTCTCGGGCGGGAACATCTCGCTGCTCGCGCCGGGCGGCCTGCTCAATGTCGGTCTCGCCAATCCGCCGGAGAGTCTCAACCTCAATCGTCCGCCGTCCGAGCTCGGCATCGTGGCGCAGGGGCGGGGGGACATTCGCGTGTTCACGCATGGCGACGTGCTCGTGAACGAATCGCGGCTCTTCACGCTCGGCGGCGGCAATATTGCCGTCTGGTCGACCACCGGCGACATCGACGCCGGCCGCGGCGCGAAGTCGTCCGTCTCGGCGCCGCCGCCGCGAGTCACGGTGAACGCGCAGGGCGAGGTCGTCATCGACTTCGGCGGCGCGGTCGCCGGCAGCGGCATCCGCACCATCGTCACGAATCCGAACGTCAAGCCGGGCGATGTCGATCTCATTGCTCCTTCGGGCATCGTGAATGCGGGCGACGCGGGCATCGGCGCGGCGGGCAATCTCAACGTCGCGGCCCAGCAGGTCGTGGGCCTGGACAACATCCAGGTCGGCGGCACGTCGATGGGCGTGCCGGCGGAAACCAGCAATCTCGGCGCCGCCCTGTCGGGCGTCTCGGCCGTCGCAAGCAGCGCGGCGAATGCGGCGGAATCGGGGGTCGCGGAGTCCGGGCGCTCGGAGAGTGTGGCACCGCTCGCGGATACGGCTCTCGGCTGGCTCGAGGTGTTCGTGGAAGGGTTCGGCGAAGAAGTGTGCAAGTCGAACGACGCCGTATGCCTCGAGCGCAATCGCCGGCAGCCGTGATTCCGTGGTTCGCAGCCAGACGGTGAGCTTCGAGAGGGCGCGGGCCTTCCTCGAACGCGGCCGGCTCGATGCCGCGGTCGAAGAGTTGCAGAAGGTCACGGCGGTTCACCGCGACGACGTTCTGGCGTTGTCGCACCTCGGCGTGACGCTCTCGCGCCTGGGGCGCGACCAGGACGCCATCGAGCCGTTGCGGCGTGCCGTGCTGCTGGAGCCGCGCCAGGCCGTCCTGCACTACGCGCTCGCCAGCTCGTGTCTCGCCACCGGGGACTACGCGCAGGCGGCCGCAAGCTTCCGTGCGGCATTGGACTGCGACCCGTCGTTCGGTGACGCGGCGAACGGCCTCGGTGTTGCGCAGAAGAAGCTGGGCCAGACGGCTTCGGCCGTCGACAGCTTCCGGATCGCCATCCGGATCAAGCCCGGCTCGGCCGAAGCTCACAGCAACCTCGGCTCGGCGCTGCTCGATGCAGGGGATGCGGCCGGCGCGCTGCAGAGCCTCACGACCTCACTGAAGCTGCGCCCCGCGGATGAGGCGACCCTCCAGGAGCTCGTGGCCGCATCTGTCGCGCTCGCGCGCGAACGCCTTGCGAGTGGGAACCCAGCCGATGCAGCCTCGATTCTCGAGCGCGCACTGATTGCTGTTCCGACGCAGCTCGATGCGCGGCTCGTGCTCGCGGAGGCCTACGAGCAGTCCGGGCGTTCGGCGGAAACCCTCGTCGCGCTCGAATCGGCGGTCTCGCTGCGCCCCGAATCGGCCGCGGCACACTACGCACTCGGCTCGGCCCAGCATCGCCAGGGGCGTCTCAACTCCGCCGTGACGAGCTATGACCGCGTGCTCGCGCTCGACCCGGCGCATCGCGGCGCCCACGCCCAGCGGGGCTTCGCGCTCGAAGCACAAGGGCGCGCGGCGGACGCGATCGCGTGCTTCCAGGCGGCGCTCGCTTTCGATGCGGACGACGTGCACGCACTTGCGGGCCTGGTGAGCTGCGGTGTGCGTCTATGTGACTTCCGGCTGGTGCGCGAGCACCTTGCGCACCTGCGTACGCTGCCGAATGGCATCGAGGCACTTCATCCATTCGTGGTGCTCGCAATATCCAACGACCCCACGGAGCAGCTGCGCTCGAGCCGCGCGCGGGCCCTGAGCGCCGCGCAGCGAAGTGCGCGGCTCCCACCTCCGAAGCCGCACCGCGACCACACGAGGCTTCGCATCGCGTACATTTCGCCAGACTTCCGCGAGCACCCGGTCGCCATCCTGCTGGCGCCGCTGCTCGAACAGCACGATCGCCGCCAGTTCGAAGTCATCGGTGTCGCGCTCAATCCGCCGGACGAAAGCGTGACGGGGAGGCGCGCCCGCGCGGCGTGCGACCAGTTGCACACCGTGTGGCAAAAGAGCGATGCCGCCGTCTCGCAGCTGCTGCGCGAGCTGGAGGTCGATGTCGCGGTCGATCTGGCCGGGTTCACGAGCGGTAACCGGAGCGCGATCCTCGCGTCCCGTCCTGCGCCTGTGCAGGTGAGCTACCTGGGTTTCCCCGGGACGATGGGCGCCGCGTACATCGACTACGTTCTCGCGGACAGTGTGCTGATTCCGCCGCGGCAACAGGCAGCCTACGCCGAGCAGGTGGTCTATCTACCCGACACTTACCAGGTGAACGACAGTCACTACGAGGTGTCTGCGCGCACGCCGGGCCGTGCGGAGCTCGGGCTGCCGGAGCAGGGCTTGGTGTTCTGCTGCTTCAACAACAGCTTCAAGATCACCGTGGAGGTGTTCGCGGTCTGGATGCGCCTGCTGCAGGATCTGCCCGAAAGCGTGCTCTGGCTCGCTTCGACTCGTGACGAAGTCGTGCGCAACTTGCGCGCGAATGCCGGCGAGCTCGGCGTCGACCCCGCGCGGCTCATCTTCGCGCCACGCCTTCCGGATCGTGCCGACCACCTCGCGCGATATCGTCGTGCAGACCTCTTTCTCGACACACTGCCGTGCAATGCGCACGCCACGGCAACTGATGCGTTGTGGTGCGGTCTGCCGGTGCTCACCGCGACGGGCGCCACGTTTGCCGGACGAGTGGCCGCGAGCCTGCTTCGCGCGATGAAGCTCGATGAAGCGCTCGTCTGTCCGGACCTCGCCACATATCAGGCACGCGCACTGGAGCTGGCGAGGTCGCCCGCACGCCTGGCAGCGCTCCGCGATGAGCTTGCCCGCAATCGCGAAACCGGCCCGCTGTTCGACACGGATCGGTTTCGGCGCCACGTGGAAGCTGCATATCTCACCATGTGGGAGCGCGCCTGCAAGGGTGCGCTTCCGGCGAGCTTCAGTGTGCAGTCGGCCGGCTAGCCGCCGAACTCGTAGCCGAAGTACTCGATGTCGACAGCGAAGCGTGACGCGACGATGGCGCGCGTACGGTCGGTGTAGTACTCGGTGTAGTGACGCGTCCTGCCAGGGTTCACGTTCGCCCGCGGCAGTTGCAGCGTGATGCCCAGGCGCGCGGCAATCATCGACCAGTCCTGCTTGATGTTCTCGTATCGGCCGATGAAATCGACGATGACATCGCCGTGCGGGTTGACGAACCAGTCGAGCTGATAGCGGTGCGGCACGGGGTGGAGGCAGGTGCTGCTGCTGAGCTTCATCCAGTCGATGAACTCGTCGAACGTCATCCGGTTGCGCAGCTGCAGGCCTTCGCGCCGCTCATATAGCGACACCGCGCGGTCCCACGGGTTGCGGACGAAGCCGAACTTGAAGTACGTGCCGAAGCGCTCGCGATCCACTTCCTGCGCGATCTGCCAGATGTTCAGATGAGGCTTCGGCGGGCTGCCGATGATCGCCCGGACGCTCGTCGAGGCCGTCTTCGGAACCTCGACGAAGATGCACTTGAACTGGTCGGAGATCATGCGATGTATCCGCCGTCAGCCCGCTGGCGCGGGGGCGGCCGCAAGTGACGCGGCATCCGTGGAGTAGCCGAGCGTTCGCATCAGGTTTCCGAATGCGCCGACGAACCGTGCGTGCTGCTCTTCAGACAGCATGGTCTGCGCGTCGCCGGCTCGCCCGCCGCGCATGAAGCGCACGCCGTTGTCGATGGCTCCCTGCAGATAGGGCTTGTAGAAGATGCCGACGCGCTGAGAGCGGATGTCGGATTCCTCGATCTCACGCATCTTCCGGAAGGATGCCCCGGCGACCGCCTGCTCGATCTCCGTCGCGCTCGCGTTCGGGCGAAGCAGCGCTGCGAGATAACGGCCCGCCGCGACGGGGTCTGCGAGCACGTCCTCGTATCGCAGGCGGACGACGGGGAAAGGCAGGTCCGGCCGACACCAGCTCGCAACGTTCTCCGTCCAGCTGCCCATTCCGAGCCGGCTCCAGCGCGGGTCGCCACGGTGCGTGATGAAATCGTCGACGTACTGGTTCCAGGCGATTGCGGAATCCGCGGCAAGCGCGCCGCTGCGGCGGGCGTAGTAGAAGTTCGAAACCATCACGTCCGCCGGGTTGCGCACGATGCAGATCGCCGCGCGAGTGGCCTCGATGTGTGGCACTCGTGCCGAGCAGGGGAAGTGCGTTTTGATGAGAACCGGCTGCGTGGGGCGTGCGAAACCGCCCGCCAGCTCGTGCAGATCCGGCACCAACGTGGCGAGTGTCGCGGCGGATTCCTGCGGGCCGAACACGAGATTCGCGACGAGAAAGCGCAGCCACGTGTTCCCGCTCTTGGGATACGAAGCAATCCACGTGATCGTGCGCGGCTCAGAAGTCATGGCCGGTTTCGGCACGCAGCAGTTCCTGCAGGTTCCGGCGCACCCGCGTGATGACTGGCGCCCAGGTATCGAGCTTCTCCTGCCGGAAGACGCGCACGCTCGGATACCAGATCATCGTTTCGCCCTGCCAGCCGTACCGTGCGTCGGGTACGAGCGGCGCCATGACCCAGGTCGGCCGGTGGAGTGCTCCGGCAAGATTCACGACGGCCGTGCACACGCTGATCACGAGGTCCAGCCCGGCGACGAGTGCGGCGGTTTCGTCGTAGTCCGCCAGCGCTTCGGGCCAGTGCTGAATCGCCGTGCCGTGCGCGGCCGCGAAACTGCGCAGCTCTTCGGCCTGATCCCCGTACTGAAGGCTGACGAACCGAGTGCCTCGCAGCCCGAGCACCGGAGCGAGCTGTTCGAGCGTCACGGAGCGAAGTGCCGCTCTGGAGACCGCCGTTCCACCGCGCCAGCTGATGCCGACCTTGAGGCCGTCGCCGATCTCGCGCAGCCGCTCGCGCCAATGCTCGGCGTGAGCCTCGTCGGCCCGCAGGTATCCGTCATGTCGTGGGAAGTCTGCGGGTCCGCGGCGCCGGAAGCGGGGCAACGATCCGATCGGGCTCCAGCAATCGATCGAAGGCAGCTGCGGCAGGCGGTCGGGCAGGACGCGGTCCCAGTCGCTCGACTTGCTGTCGACGGCAAGCACCGTTGCCGTGGGGAAGGAGCGGCGATACAGGCCTTCCAGTCGGCGATCACACTCGATGACGCAGTGGGCCGCCTCGCGCAACACGTCCGGGATCACGGAGGCAAACAGGATCTCATCGCCGAACGCCTGCTCGCGTGTGACCAGCAATGTCCGCCCGGCGAGCGACTCGCCCTGCCAGCGGGGCTGCGTGAACCCGCGCTCGAACGCGGCTTTGGTCGGCAGGGCTGCCCAGCGCGACTCGTAGAAGTCCCACCCGGAACCGAAATCTCCATGGCGCAGCAGAAGCCACGCGTACTGAATTCGTGCCCAGTGATCGTCTGGCCGCTCGCTGAGTGCGCGCTCCAGCAGCGCGCGCGGTTTTGTGAACTGCCCGAGCTCGACGTATACGGTGGCGAGCCCCGCTTGCGCGGCAGCCAGGCCGGGCTGCTCGCGAAGCAGTTCTTCGTACTCGGCGCGCGCCGCGTGCAGCTGCCGCGCGATCATGCAGGCGTTCGCCAGCCGTAGCCGGATGTCCACCGAGCGCGGGCGGATGCGCCGCGCTTCCCGGAACGCCTCGATGGCATCGTTGAAAAGGCCTGCTTCGAGCAGCGATCGGCCCAGCGCTTCGGCCGCTTCGAAGAAATCCGGATCGATCTTCAGCGCCGCGATGAAATGAATGGGCGCTTCGCGACGATGCAGCTGCAGGAGCGCGATGCCGAGGTTGTGATGAGCCTGTGCGGAGCGCGGGTTCTGCAGCGCTGCCCCGCGCAGCACTCCAAGCAGCCGCTCCGGTTCGAGCCGCAGCGCCTGGATCTGGCATTCCTCCGCCTCGGCCGTGCGGCCGAGACGTTCGAGCATCAGCCCCAGGCAGAGCCAGGCCTCGAGAGAGCTCGCGTGCAGTTCCAGCGCCTGTCGATAAGCCTGCTCGGCCGCAGCGGGCTGATTGCGCGACTCCTCGAAGCGCCCCAGCTGCAGCAGCTCCTGTGCGCGTGCCAGCGTGGAGGGCACCTGCCCGGCGGCGGTCTCTTCGTGAGCCACCTGTTGCATGACTCAGCCGACCCCTGACTGCGCCACGACGCGCGGGGAAGTGGCTTTCGCGAGCCGATGCAAGTCGCGGCGAACGTCGTCGATAACGCCACCCCACTCACGAGCCGCTTTCTGCCTGAAGATGCGCGCGCTCGGATACCAGATCGTGGTCGGGCCTTCGCGCCCGTATCGCCAGCCGGGCCCGACGGGCGCCATGATCCAGACGGGTCGATCGAGCGCCCCAGCGAGATGCACGACGGCCGTGCACACGCTGATGACGAGGTCGAGGGATGCGACGAGCGCTGCAGTTTCGTCGTAGTCGTCGATCGCCTCCTGCCAGACGCGTATGCGATGTCCGCTCGCCTTTGCAAACGACTCCAGCTCGGAACGGCGGTCGCCGTACTGCAGGCTGACGAAGTGCACGTTGGGCGTTTCGAGCAGCGGTTCCAGCTGGTTAAGGTCAAGTGATCTCGCGGCGGCATTCGTGAGCGCGACACCGCCGCGCCAGCTGATGCCGACCTTCAGGCCGGGCCCCAGCCGCGCGAGCTGCGTCCGCCAGTGCGCAACCCGTTCGTCGGACGCGATGAGGTAGGCGCCACTGCCGGGAAACGCATCCGCGGAAGTGCGGAAATGCAGCGGCAGGCTTCCCGCCGGAATCCAGTAGTCGAAAGGGGGGATGCGGTCGAGATTCCGCTCGAGCGTCCGGTACCATGTCTCGTCGTTCTTGCGCTCGACACCGAAGACGGTCGCTCGCGGAAAGGAACGTCGAAAGAGCTTCTCCAGCCGCACGTCGCACTCGATCGTGCACTGGCCCGCGGCGGCGATCACATCCGGAAACACGGATGCGAAGTTGAGCTCGTCCCCCATCCCCTGCTCGCACGTGACCAGAAGCCGGCGCTCGTGCAGCGGTTCGCCGCGCCAGATGGGCGCGGGCAGCGCGCGCTGAGCGGCACCGGCGCAAAGGTGTCTCGCCTCGTAGTGATTCCAGGCCTCGGAGTACTCGCCGCAGATCAGCAGGAAGACCGCGTAGCAGAGCCTCAGCGCGGGGTCGCCGCCCGAGTCCGCGATGGCCTGCTGGAAAAGCGCCTTGGGCCGCTCGTATTCGCCGCGCACCGTGAGCACGGAAGCCAGGCCCGCCTTGGCCTTCGGGAGTCGCGGATGGGCATCGAGCAACTGCTCGAGCTCGCGCGCGGCGTCCTCGAGACGGCCCGCCGAGAGGAGGGCGTGCCCGAGCTGCAATCGCGCGTCGATCGCATCCGGCTGCAGCTGCGTGGCGTGCGTGAACGCGCGTGCCGCGGCCTCGTAGTCACCGAGGCGCAGAAGCGTCTTGCCAAGCCCTTCCGCAGCGCTGAAGTAATCCGGCTTCAGGCGCAGTGCCGTTTCGTAATGCGTCAGGGCCGCGGGGTCGTTCAGATCGAGCAGCGTGCGTGCAAGATTGTTGTGCGCCTCCGGGGAGCGAGGCTTCTGCTCCAGCGCGCGTTTGAACGAGCTCACGGCCTCCATGAGGCGCCGCTGCTCGAGGAGCGCGTTGCCCAGGTTCAGGTGCGCGAGGTAGTTGTCCGGATCGATGCGCAGCGCCTCTCGCTGGGCGACCTCCGCCTCATCCGGCCGCCCCATCCCGCGCAGCAGGATGCCAAGGCTCACCCACGCGTTGAGAAAGCGCGGATTGAGCCGCAGGGCCTCGCGGTACGCGCCTTCCGCCGCCACGGGCTCGTTGCGCGCCTTGTGCATCCGGCCGAGCGTGTAGTGGTACTGCGGGGTGGCGTCGGCAGCGCGGTGCATGGGCACCCGACGTTACCCGGCACATGTGTCAGCGGAATGTATTCCAGAAGGCGGGCGCGATTTCACGCAGCCGAAACGTGGCTTACATACCGTAAAGCGGCTCGCGTAGCCCAAAAACCATGATTTCACCCAACGACGATGTCATCTGCGTCATCTGCGCTCGCGGCGGGTCCAAGGGGTTGCCTCGCAAGAATGTGAAGCGCCTCGACGGTGAGCCGCTCGTGGCTCGCCCGATCCGCCAGGCGCGCGAATCGGGCGCCGTCGGCACCATCCTGGTGACCACGGATGACGAAGAGATCGCCGCGCTCTCCCGTGAAGCCGGCGCGCTGGTGCCGTTCCTGCGTCCGGCGGACCTCGCGCAGGACCTCGCGACCACCGAAGACACGCTGCGGCACGCGCTCCTGACCTACGAAGCGCTGTCGGGTCGCCGCTTCGAGATCGCGGTGTTCCTGACGCCGACCGACATCTTTCGCGACCCGGCGTGGATTCGGATCGCCGTCGACACGTTGCGCGCACGGCCGGAGCTGGAGAGTGTCTTCAGCGGCCACAGGACGCACAAGAACTTCTGGGAGCAGCAGGAGGACGGCAGCTGGCTCCGCCTGCGGCCGTGGATGGCCGTTTACGGTTCGCGGCAGGTGAGGCGCTCCGTGGTCCGGGAGGACACAGGGCTCGCCTGCGCAAGCCGCGCGTCCCTCTGGCGCATCGGCAAGCGCATCGGCGATCGCGTCGAGATCATCGTCAACGACGACGACTTCACCGCCATCGACATCCACGATGAGAGCGATCTCGCGCTCGCCGAGGCGGCGCTGCGCATCCGGACGGCCCGGCATGACTGAAGGCCGCAACCCGCTCGTCTCGATCATCATCCGCACCCGGAACGAGGAGCGATGGATCACTCCATGCCTGCGCGCCGTGTTCAACCAGACCTATCGCAATATCGAGGTGGTGCTGGTCGACAACGGTTCCACCGATCGCACGGTGAAGCGCGCGTGTGAGTTCCCGGTGCGGGTCATCCATATCGAGAAGTTCTTTCCGGGCAAGGCGATCAACGACGGCATTCGCGCCGCACGCGGCGACATCCTGGTGTGTCTCTCCGGTCATTGCGTGCCAGTGAACGACGTCTGGCTCGCGAGCTTGATCCAGGATCTCGAGAACCCGGATGTGGCGGGCGTGTACGGGCGGCAGGAACCACTCTCTTACAGCAGTGATTTCGACAAGCGCGATCTGATCACCGTCTTCGGTCTGGACAAGAAGATCCAGGTGCGCGACTCGTTCTTCCACAATGCCAACAGCGCGTTTCGCCGCGAAGTGTGGGAGCGCCATCCCTTCGACGAAGAGGTGACGAACATCGAGGACCGGGTGTGGGGCCAGCAGGTGATCGCGGATGGCTTCAAGATCGTCTACGAGCCCGAGGCGCGCGTGTATCACTGGCACGGCATTCACCAGGACCTGAGCTCGGAACGCGCGCGCAGTGTCGTGCGCATCCTCGAGTCCCTGCAGGGCGTGGTGCCCAGGAGCAACCACCTCGATCCGGCAGAGCTCGCGACGGTTGCCGTAATTCCGGTGCGCGGCAAGTCCCGCACGCTGAAGGAGCGCAGCCTGCTCGAATACACCATCCGCGCGGCGCGGGGCGCACGCTTCATCCGCGAGGTCGTGGTGTCTACGGATGATCGGGAGACCGCCGAGCTGGCCACCCTGCTCGGCGCAAGTGTCCCGTTCCTGCGGCCGAGCGAGCTTTCCGAAGACTATGTCGATGTGCTGGACGTCATCCGCTACACGCTCGACCGCATCGAGGAGGACGGCAGCGTGCCGGACCTGGTGATGATCCTCGAAGAGACGTACCCGTTCCGGACGGCGGCGATGCTGGACGCGATGATCGGGCAGCTGGTGTCCGGCGGCCTCGACACGGTGATCGCCGCGCGCAGGGAAACCCGCGGCATCTGGCTCAAGACGGAAGACGGGACGCGCATGCTCGCCGAAGGCTTCATGCCGCGACAGCTCAAGCAGAGTCACGCGATGATCGGGCTCCTCGGCTTCGGCTGCGTCACGTACCCCACGTTCCTGCGTCAGGGTGACGTGCTGGCGGGCAAGCTCGGCATCTTCGAGGTGGATCATCCGCTCGCGGTCATGGAAGTGCAGGGCCCGGCGGCGCTCGAAGTCGCGGGCCAGCTGATCGACGGCTGGTGGAGCGAGGATGCCGGCCGCGCGGAGTGGGCGACATGAAGGCCAGTACCGTGCGCGTCGCGGTCATCGGCTGCGGACGAGTGGCGCAGCACTACCGCCGCATTCTGGATTCCGGCGTCGTGAGCGGCTGGAAGATGGTGGGGTTCTCGGACGTGCTGGTCGATCGCGCCGAAGACTTCGCGCGGCACTTCGACGCGCGCGCGTTCACGAGCCACGTGGACATGCTCGATCAGTGCCGTCCGGACCTCGTGCTGGTGCTGACGCCATCCGGGCAGCACTACGAACAGACCCGCATCGTGCTGGACCGCGGCCTGAACGTGCTCGTCGAGAAGCCCATCACGATGCGGCCCGCCGAAGCACGCGAGCTGAGTGAGCTGGCCCGCGCGCAGGGCGTCATGTATGGCGTCGCCTTCCAGAACCGCCTGAACCCGGCCATCCGCTGTCTGCAGCGCGCGCTCGCCGCGCAGCGCTTCGGCAAGATTGTCACCGCGACGATCCGGCTTCGCTGGTGCCGGCAGCAGGCGTACTACGAAGACGGCTGGCACGGCACCTGGGTGCAGGACGGTGGCGTGATCAACCAGCAGGCCATTCACCACGTCGACGCGCTCAACTGGCTGCTCGGCCCGGTCGATTCGGTCTGCGCGGCGACCGCCAACAGGCTCAACCGTCTCGAAGCGGAAGACACGATGGTCGCGACCGTGCGCTTCGCGAGCGGCGCGCTCGGCACCATCGAAGCGACCACGGCCGCGCGCCCGGAAGACTACGAGGCCTCTCTCTCGGTCGTCGGCGAAAAGGGGCTCGCGCTCATCGGCGGCATCGCGCTGAACAAGGTGGAGACCTGGCGCTTCGTGGACCCGGCCCCCGAAGATGCCGAAGCGGCTCATCAGTATTCGCAGGAGGTTCCGAGCGGCTACGGGCTGAGTCACGGCCCGCTCCTGCAGCAGATCATCGACTCCCTGCGGGAGGGCTCGACCGTCGCGCCGATCAGCGCCGACGAGGCAATTCGCACCACGGAGCTGGTGCACGCGCTGTATCGGAGCAGTGAAACCGGCGCCTGGGTCGCCCTCGCCGACAACCCGGAGTCCGAGTACCTCGGCAACAGCCAGCGACACGCCCATGAGCCTTGAGAACGCGTTTCCCGGCAAGGACATCACGGCCGAGGACCTGCGCAGCAAGTTCCCGCTCGCGGCCAAACGGGGCCCGGAGCACCGCTCGCGGTTCGAGGTCGCCGGCGTCGAGCTCGGCGGAGATCTCGTGCCCATCTTCGCCGGCCCGAACATGGTCGAATCGCGGGAGCTCATCCTGGACGTTGCGACGCACGTGAAGCGCGCGGGCGCGCACTTCCTGCGTGGCGGCGCATTCAAGCCGCTGACATTCCCGTACAGGAGCGCGAAGTACACCGAGACGCGCGAGCAGGGCATCGAGTGGCTGCGTGAAGCCCGCGAACGCGTAGGCATCCCGGTCATCACGGAAGTGATGGAGGAGCGGTTCGTGCCGCTCATCGCGGAGGCGGCCGACATCCTTCAGATCGGCACGCGGAACATGCAGAACTTTCCGCTCCTCACCGCCTGCGCGCGAACGGGCAAGCCGATCATGCTGAAGCGCCACTTCGGCGCGTCGCTGCGTGACTGGCTTGGGGCGGCGGAATACATCCTGGTCGAAGGCAACATGCAGGTGATTCTCTGCGAGCGCGGTGTGGCCGCGCCGCACACGCATCGTGCCACTTCCCGTTTCCTGCTCGATCTGCAGGTGGTGCCGGCGGCGCAGGAGATGACCCACTTGCCGGTGGTCGTCGACCCGTCGCACGCCACGTTCTGGCGGCCGTGGGTGGCGCCCATGGCGCTCGCGGGCATCGCGGCCGGCGCGGACGGTGTGATGCTCGAAGTGCACCCGGACCCGGACAACGCGGCCGTCGATCCGCTGCAGCCCATCGACTTCACGGCATTCGAATCCCTGATGCAGCGTATGCGCGCCGTCGCTCAGGCGGTGGGGCGGCGCGTCTGATGTCGACCTTCGCCGCCGCCGCCGCGCTTGCGGACAACGAGCTGGAGTATGCGAGCGATCGCGACTTCGTCGCGATTCTCGGCGCCAGCCCGTCGCGTGGCGCGCGTTCCCCGGTACTGTGGAATGCGGCGTTCGAGGCCCACGCCATGGAAGCGAAGATGCTGCCGATCGATATCACGGCAGCCCGCCTCGGCGACCTGCTGCGGGAGCTGGATGCCAACACCCGCTTCCTCGGTGGTGCGATCGCCATGCCTCACAAGGAAGCAATCGCCCGCTGGCTCGGGGATCGGCTCACTCCGCAGGCCCGCGCCATCGGCTCGGTGAACTGCCTGTTCCGTGACGCGCTGGGCACGCTCCGCGCGACCAATACAGATGGGGAAGGCGCACTGCGCTCGTTCGAGGCGCGTTTCGGGCCCGTGAGCGGCAAGACGGTGCTGCTGCTCGGCGCGGGTGGTGCGGGCAAGGCCGTAGCCGCCTTCTTTCGCGATGCCGTCGAACCACATGGTCGCCTGAGACTGTGCAGCCGGTCGCGAGCCGCCGTGGAAGTGGCCGCGCGACTGCGCGCCGACTGGCTCGAATGGAGCGAGCTCGACCAGGGACTCGCGGAGACGGATGTGGTCGTGAACTGCACATCCGTCGGCACTGCGGAGCAGATCGGGCAGTCACCCCTCACCGCGGCCCAGCTCGCCCGGCTCCCCGCGCACGCGGTGGTGTTCGACATCATCTATCAGCCGAGCCCGACCGAGCTGCTTCGCCTCGCGCAGGCGCGCGGGCTGCGGACGCTCGACGGCACCGACATGAACCTCGAACAGGCGGTGCTCGCATATGGCTACGCCGCCCCGGCGCCGCGCGGTGCCGATGTGACACGTGCCGCGATGGTCGCGGCCAGGAAGCGCCATGCGTAACCGGAACTGCATCGTCTGCGAAAGCGATCGCAAGCAGCCACTCGAGGATCAGGCATTCAGGGACGACTACCTCGACCTCATCGACCCGGCGTACCAGCAAGGCGTGCGTCGACTCGTGATCTGCGAGGGTTGCGGCTTCGTGTACCACGATCCGCAGCTGGACGATCGCGACGTCGCGACGCTCTACGACAGGTTCCGTGACGCTTCGTTTCGCAACGAGTCGCCGGATGCGTACTTCGATCGCATTACCTCGCTGCCAGAAGCAGAGAGCGAGAACCTCGCGAAGGTGGAGTGGCTGCGCGCGCAGGTGCCGGAGCTGCTGGGCAAGGGTGGCCGGCTTCTGGATATCGGCTGCGGCGGCGGCGTGTTCATCCACACATTCCTGCACAGCTGCGCCGGCTGGGATGCGGCGGGAGTCGAGCCCACGCCGGCGTTCGCAGAGCTCGCCGCGCGCCGTCTGAATCGCCCGGTGATCACGGGAAGCTATCGCTCCTCGCTCTTCGCGGAGCAGCGGTTCGACCTCATCACCGTGAACCAGGTGCTCGAGCACGTCATCGATCCCGTGGCGTTCCTCGAGGACGTGCGCCACAACCTCGCGGACTCCGGCCTGCTCTACCTCGAAGTGCCGGACGTGCTCGATCTCGGGCACCTTCCGCCGAGCCACGACCGGTTCATGATGCAGCACCTGTGGATCTTCTCGCGGTCGAGCCTCGTGAACGTCTGCCGCCGCGCCGGCTATTCACCCGTGGCCGTGGATCAGCAGGTGACCGTGCGCCAGAAACGCAATCTGGTGGCGCTGCTGTCGAAGAGCGGCGAGGTGGCCGCTGGGCAGGACAACGGGCTGCTGCGCGATGCGCCCGCGTGGGTTGCGTCGTTGCGCCGGCAGTTCCGCGCAGCCGACTGAGCCGTCGCCGCGCGGCGGTGATGTGCGGGCGCTCTTCTCATGACCAACGCGGCGTTCTACTTCGAGGAGGAAGCCTACAGTCTGGGCGGCGCGCAGATCGTCGGCCGTCAGTCCGCCGGGCACGGCTTCCTCCGCGCATTCGCGCAACACGCCAATGTGGGCGCGCTGTATGGCTATTCCACAGGGCAGAGCGGTGTCGATGCGTTCGAACGGTTCGTCCGCCCGCTGCGCCCGAATCTGCCGGTCCATGGCCTCACCGTTCCCACGCTCACGCGATTGCAGGACGTCGGGTGCCTCTTCTACCCCGGCCCGGATCTCGCACAGCAGGCATGGCGTCGCGAGTTCTTCGGCTCCGCAAGCTGGAGCCTGTGCGGCATCACTCACACGCTTGCCACGAAGCGGGTGATGGAAAGCATCGTGGAGCTGCTCGCTGCGCCGGTGGAGCCGTGGGACGCCGTCGTGTGCACATCCACGGCGGCGCGCGAGGTGGTCACGGGCCTGCTCGAGGCGCAAGGCGAATGGCTCGCCGCCCGCCTTGGCGCCACGGCGCTGCGCTTGCCGCGTCTGCCGGTGATTCCGCTCGGAGTCGACTGCGACACGTACGCCTTCAGCGCGGAAGAGCGGGCCCGGGCCAGGCAGACACTGGGCCTGGAGACTCACGACATCGCGGTCCTTTACGTGGGCCGGATGTCGTTCCGCGCGAAGGCGCATCCACTCGCGATGTACCGCGCCCTGGCGATGGCTTCCGGCGGCCATCGGGTCGTGCTGATCGAGGCCGGGCAGTTCGCGAACGAGCGCGCGGCGGCCGCGTTCACGGAGGCCCGGGCCGCACTGTGCGGCGATCTGGCGTATCGCGCACTCGATGGTCGCGACAGCGCGGCCTGGCGCAACGCGTGGGCCGCGGCCGATGTGTTCTGCTCGCTCTCCGACAACATCCAGGAGACGTTCGGGCTGACGCCGATAGAAGCGATGGCTGCGGGCTTGCCCGTAGTCGTATCCGACTGGGATGGATACCGCGATACCGTGCGCGATGGCGTGGACGGCTATCGCATTCCGACGCTGATGCCGGTTCCCGGCGCCGGGCAGGGGCTCGCCATCCGGCATGCCCTCGATGTCGATGACTACAACCAGTACATCGGCCTGCTAAGTCAGTTCACGGCCGTCGACATCGAGGCGGCTGCGCAGGCCTTTCGCCTGTTGTTCGCCGACCCGCAGCTGAGACGGCAAATGGGCCTCGCGGGGCGACAGCGTGCGCGGGAAGTCTACGACTGGCGCCACGTCGTCGCCGCTTACCAGGCACTGTGGGGCGAGCTGGCTCAGGAGCGCGCACCGCACGCCAACGCCACTCCGCGCCGTTGGCCCGCGCGGATGGACCCGTTCGCGGTGTTCGCGTCGTTTCCGAGCGCGAAGCTTGGGCCGGATGCGTGGCTGCAGCGCACCGGGCTGGATTCGGCGGCCGTGGCACGACTGCGCGGCCTCGCTGTTGTTTCGTTCGCTTCACCCGCGCTGCCGCCAGCGGAAGCGATCTCGAACCTGCTCGCCAGAGTGCCCGCGGATGCGCCTGTACGCCTGCGCTCCATTCTCGCGGCGGTACCGCACCATGAGCAGGCGTGGATGATGTGCACGATTGCTTGGCTCGCGAAGCTCGGCGCCCTGCGAGTCAGCATGTCACCGCGATGAGGCCACCTCGCTCAGGGCCGATGCAACGTCAGCGATGACCGGCTCCCACGCATCGAGCTCCGGCTGACGAAACACACGCAGGCTGGGGTACCAGATCGACTTCGGGCCCTGGCAGCCATAGCGCGCATCCGGCACCAGCGGCGCCATCACCCACACGGGGCGGCTCAGCGCTCCGCCGAGATTCACTACCGCCGTGCAGACGCTCACGACCAGGTCGAGCGCGCTGACCAGCGCTGCAGTCTCGTCGTAGTCGTCGATCGCCTCCTGCCAGTGCTGGATCGATATGCCGTGAGACGCCGAGAAGCCAGCGATCTCCGCGTCGTGTCGGCCGTACTGCACGCTCACGAAATGCACGCCGCTCGTCGTAAGCACGGGTGCGAGCTGGTCGAGCGTGAGTGAGCGCACGCTCGCGCGTGTGACGGCCGTGCCGCCCCGCCAGCTGAGCCCGACCTTGAGACCGGGGCCGAGGGCATCGAGGCGCGTCTTCCACCAGGCCACGCGAGCTGGGTCCGCGCACAGATAGCCCTGGTGCTGCGGGAAGTCCTCCGGCCCGCGACGACGAAACCGCGGCAGCGATCCAGCGGGGATCCAGCAGTCGAATCGTTCTCGTCGCTCGCCGGGCCCTTCCACCGCGAGGACCGTGGCCTGCGGAAAAGAACGCTGAAACAGCGTCAGCAGCCGCCGGTCACATTCGACGATCGTGTGCCCGGCTTCGCGGACCACCTCGGGCAGCACGGACGCGAACAGAAGCTCATCACCGAAACCCTGTTCCCGTGTGATGAGCAGCGTCCGGCCGCCGAGCGGCTCACCGTTCCATCTCGGCTCGGCAAAATCGCGCTCGATGGCGTGGATCCTCAAGAGCGCTGCTGAGCGCGACTCGTAGAAGTCCCAGCCACGCGCGAAATCGCCGTGCCTCAACAGCAACAGGCTGTAGTACATGCGGACCTGCGCGTCGTCCGGGTCCAACGCCAGCGCGCGTTCGAACAGAGCGCGCGGTTCGCTGTACTGCCCGAGCTCTGCCAGCACGCTCGCGAGCCCGACCAGCGGCGTGGGCCACTTCGGGTGCCCGCGGATCAGCCGCTCGAACTGCGCTCGCGCGATTTCGAACCGGCCGGCACGGAAATGCGCGGTCGCGAGCAGGAACTGCGTCTCGAGTGAACCGGGCTCGAGACGATGCGCGAGCGCCAGCGCCTCGGTCGCGCGCTCGAACTGCCCGGTTTCCAGGCAGGATTTCCCAAGGTTCAGTGCGGCTTCGAAGTGGTTCGGCTCGAGCTTCAGGGTCTCGGTGAAGTGGTACGCGGCCTGCGCGTCGTTGAGGCGCAGCAACGCCGTGCCGAGATTGCAGTGAGCCTTCGCCGAGAGGGGATTGATCTCCAGGGCACGCCGGAAGAACCCTGCCGCTTCCGCGAATCGGGATCGCGAAGTGAGCACGGTGCCGAGGTTGAGCAGGGCAAGGAAGCTGCGCGGATCGAGCTGCAGCGCCCGGCGCTGGCACTCTTCCGCCTCGGCCAGCCGCTCGAGGCTTCGTAGCAGGATGCCCAGACTCACCCAGGCATCGAGGTACTCCGGCTGCAGCCGAAGCGCTTCGCGGTACGCATGCTCCGCCTCGGGCAGCTCATTACGCGCTTTGTGCGTGCGGCCGAGCGCGTAGTGCTGCTCGGCACGCGATCGAACGCTGTGCATGCATGGATCGGTGCCGGATTGGAGGAGTCTCGCACCGTACACAAGGGATGTGTCAGCGCGATGTACAAACGGCTCGTCATACTCGTTCCGCAAAATCCCGTTCATGAGCAAGCGCTATGACTTCCGGAAGTACGAGTCGTGGTCCTACGACGACGACTTCTGCCTCAAGCCGCCGTTCCTTCTGAAGGCGTCGATCCTGTATCTCTGCAGGAGCCTGCTGCTGTTCGGCCTCTTCGTGATCAGCTCGACGCGAGGGCAGGTGACGGGCATCGAGAAGCTCATTCCCGGCGGCGAGCACGCCGCCGCGCTTGCGTTGAGCGGCATTCCCGCGCTGCTGGTCTTCTACGCACTGCTCAGGCGCTCTCCCTCGGGTAGTGGGTTCGCGCGCTGGGTGTGGCAGCACGGCCGCACGTTGCTTGCAACGTCGGCGGTCATGGAGGTGTGCGCAGCGTTACTGTTTCTTTACAGCGGCGCTGCGGCGGTTGGTGAGTTCGGCGCCGTGCGGTTCGCGCTACTACTCCTGGATGTCTACATCCTCGCGTATGTGCTGATGTCTGTGCGCGTCCGCGATACGTTCTCGGACTTTCCTGCTGGCTGATGCGACCGCGCCGCTGCCGTCGTCGCTTCACCCTGTGCCAACCCAACGTCACAATCAGGTGCTACACGTTACAGACGGACTCCTGCATCGCGTTCCGCAATGACCACGTCGCGCGTGCTCGAAAGCTATTGCGTCTTCATAGAGGCACTTTTGAAGGAAGGTGCCTTGCGGATTGCATTGCGCTCCAGCATCGCGCTGCCTGATGTTTGCTCGGCGCTGGAGAACGCGGAGCTGCAGGGCTCGCGCGACCAGTACATTGCGTGGTGCGCAGAGTGGCTCACGTGCGACGACGTGAACCGCAGCAAGGCGATCGATGGTGCGCGGCTGTACCGCCTCTACTCGGGGCGCCTGCGTCTGGATCGCTCGCGCGGAAACCCGGATAGTCCGACAGACGTCGCGCTCAGCTACTTTCGCCGCGCGCGGCGCGCGCGTCGTGTCCGCGGGCTCGCGCGTTCACTGGTGTGGCAACCGATGAATTCTCTTCAAGCCTTCCAGATTCGACTGTCTGAGGCCCTGGTGGACGCCAGTCGGCGCTGGTATGGTCAACGCGGCGCCGCCAGCGCCACCGTCCAACGCAATCTCGGAAGGCTCGTCGTCACCGGATGAGGACTCGCCGGTCGTTCCTTGCAGCATCCCTCGCCTCCCTGGGCGCAGCAGCCTTGCCCGGCGGTCGATCGCTGCGTGCAGCCACACCACAGTTCACATCGAACCCGTTCTCGCTCGGCGTCGCTTCGGGGTATCCCACCGCCAGCTCCGTCGTGCTCTGGACGCGCATCGCGCCTTCACCACTCGAGCCCGGTGGCGGCCTGCCGCCAGTCATCGTGCCCGTGCGCTGGGAAGTGGCGACGGACGACAAGATGGGGCGCGTCGTTCGCTCCGGCACCGCGTACGCGTCGCCGGAGTGGGCGCACTCGATCCATGCTGAGCCGGAGGGCCTGGAGCCCGCACGTGACTATTGGTACCGGTTCACTGTGGGCGGCGAGCGCAGCGTCATCGGCCGCACCCGCACGGCCCCCGCAACCGGTGCGGCGCTCGCGCGGCTGAAGCTCGCCGTCGCGTCATGCCAGCAGTACGAGCACGGGTACTTCACTGCATACCGGCACATGGCGGCGGACAACCCGGATCTCGTGGTTCACACCGGCGACTACATCTATGAGCTGAGCTGGGGAGTCAGCCCCGTGCGAAGCCATGGCGCGCCGGAGGTCTACACGCTCGACGACTACCGGGCCCGTTACGCCTTATATAAGAGTGACCCGGACCTGGCGGCCGCCCACGCCGTCTGCCCGTGGCTCGTCACCTGGGACGATCACGAAGTCGACAATGACTACGCCGGGTCGAGGTCGGAAGAGAACGACGACCCCGAGCTGTTCCTGGCGCGTCGTGCAGCGGCCTACCGCGCGTATTACGAGCACATGCCCCTGCCGAGGCGCGCCGTGCCTTACGGGGCATACATGCGGTTGTATGCACAACGTGCATTCGGCGATCTGGCCTCGGTGCTCCTGCTGGATCAGCGCCAGTACCGCTCGCCGCAGGCCTGCCCGCGACCCGGGCGCGGTGGCGCCAATCGGGTCAGCTACTGCGCGGAGCTGCGGGACCCCTCGCGCACCATGCTCGGAGAGCGGCAGGAGTCCTGGCTCCACGCCGCGCTAGGTGAGAGTCGCGCTCGCTGGAACCTGCTGGCCCAAGGCACGGTGATGGCGCACATGGACGAGGATCCTGGCAGTGGCCGCACCTACTGGACGGATGCCTGGAACGGATACCCCGCCGCCCGTGCCCGGTTGCTGGATGTGCTCGCGGAGCGTCGTGCTGCGAACCCCGCCGTGGGCATCCCGGTGGTGCTGTCGGGGGACATCCACGCATTCATGGTCAGCCAGGTGAATCGCGTGGCGGATGACCTTGATTCTCCTGTCATCGCTTCGGAGTTGGTGACGACGTCGATCAGCTCGCAGGCCCTCTCGCAGAAGACGCTGGATGGCTGGCAGGCGGGGAATCCGAACGTGCTGTTCGCCACGAGCGAGCATCGGGGGTACCTGCGCCTGGATATCTCGCGCGACCGCGTGCAGGCGGATCTCGTAGCGATGCATTCAGTGAAAGAGCCGCGCAGCGACGGCAGTGTCTTACGTTCGTTCGTCATCGAAGCCGACCGCCCTGGGCCCGCACCAGCCTGACCCGCCCCCGCATCGCTCGGCGGTGATGCAACAGAAGCGTCACAGGACGTCTCAATAATGAGCGGGTCGCCCCCCGCGGATACCTGCCGATGCGTTGCCTCCGATCGAGCGCGCTCCTCGTTGCCCTGTTTGCCGGTGCAATGGGTTTCGCCCCTGCTGCCCATGCCTGGTGGAACGATGGCTGGTCGTTCCGCAAGGAGATCACGCTGGATCTCTCGCCGGCCGGCGCGGATGTGGCCGCCGGGGCACAGGACGTTCCCGTCCTCATCCGCCTGAGTCTCGGCAACTTCGGCTACTTCGGCGACACGAAGCCCGATGGCTCCGATCTGCGATTCGTCGCGGGCGACGACAAGACCGAACTGAAGTTCCACATCGAGCGATACGACACGCAGACGCAGATGGCGTTCGCGTGGGTGCAGGTGCCACGCCTCACCGGTGGCACGAATACAGACAAGATCTATCTTTACTACGGCAACTCCCAGGCGCAGGCGGGTGCGAACCCTGCCGGCACGTACGACGCCACGCAAGCGCTGGTCTACCACTTCGGCGCGCCTGCTGGATCCCCTCAGGACGCAACCGCGTCGAAGCTCGAGCCCTCGGCGTTCACCGCGGAAGTGACCGCCGCGTCCCTCATCAATGCGGGTGTTCGCTTCTCCGGCTCCCAGACGATCTCGGTGCCAGCTTCCAGCACGCTGCGTCTGCTGCCGGATCGCGGTCTCACGATCTCCGCTTGGGTTCGCATCGAGGGCGCTCAGCAGAGCGCTTACATTGCCGCACTGCAAGAGCAGCCGCGCGAGCTCACGTTGGGCATCGAGGGTCAGCGCGCCTTTGCTCGCTACGCTGGCAACGGCACGCCGGTCACGGTGATGCAGACGACAGGTGATCTATCCACCGGCGAATGGCATCACCTTGCACTACGAGTCGGTGACGGTCGTCTGACACTCTTCGTCGACGGTGCCGAAGCGGGCGCGGCGGATGCTGCGATCCAGGAGATGGGCGGCACGCTGACCGTTGGCGGCTCCGCCCAGGGCTCGAACTTCCTTTCCGCGGAGCTCGACGAGCTGCAGGTTTCCACGAGCGCGCGCAGCGCGGACTGGCTGAAGGTCGCCGCGCGCAGCCAGGGCGTGGTCGCCCCGCTGGTGGTGTACGGCGGTGACGCGCAGAAGGAGGGCGGCGAGCAACACTCCTACTTCACCACCACGCTCCGCAACGTCACGATTGACGGCTGGGTCATCATCGTGGTGCTCGTGGTGATGTTCTTTGCATCCGTCGCCATCATGATCGCCAAGGTGCTGTATCTGAACCGTGTCGTGAAGGGCAACACGAAGTTCCTCGCCGAGTTCCGCAAGACGTCCGATGACCCGGCAGCGCTCGAGCGTCGAGAAGGGCGCAAGGGTGACGAGGACGAAGGCTCCGCCTTCGAGGAGGGCGGCGGCTCGCAGCTGGTTTCCGCACTCACCTCGAGCAACGAGACATTCGGTATCTCGACGCTCTGGCACCTCTATCACCACGGCATGCGGGAGACGATGAAGCGCCTCGAGGGCCAGACCGCCAGCGCCGCTCGCGTGAAGTCGCTTTCGCCGCAGTCCATCGAGGCGATCCGCGCGACGATGGATGCCTCGCTCACCCGCATGACGCAGCGGCTGAACAGCCAGATGGTGTGGCTCACCATATCGATTGCCGGTGGTCCGTTCCTCGGCCTGCTCGGAACGGTCGTCGGCGTAATGATCACGTTCGCCGCGATCGCAGCGACCGGCGACGTGAACATCAACGCCATCGCGCCCGGTACGGCCGCCGCGCTGGTGGCCACCGTGGCGGGCCTCGCCGTCGCCATCCCGTGCCTGTTTGGCTACAACTATCTCGCTACGCGCGTGAAGGAGATCGTGGCCGACATGCGCGTGTTCGTCGACGAGTTCGTCACCCGCATCGCCGAAACCTACTCCTGAGGAGGCCAGCACCATGTCCGGAGGTGGCGGTGACAAGGACGGCGTCTACGACGAAATCAACGTGACGCCGATGCTCGACCTGGCTTACGTGCTGCTCGTCATCTTCATCATCATGACGACCGCGACCGTCCAGGGCATCAAGGTGGATCTGCCGAAGGCGAGCACGCAGCCGAGCCTCGGCGAGAACAAGACCAAGGCCATCAGCATCACGGCCGATGGCACGATCTATCTCGACACCTTCCCCGTGACGCTGCCGGAGCTCGAGAACATGCTGCGGCAGTACAAGGCGTCCACGCCGGATCTGCCCGTCATCATCAAGGCGGATGCGTCGATTCCCTACCAGCGCGTCGTCGACGTCCTGGATCTCGTCGGGCGGCTGGAGATCAGCCAGCTCGGGCTCGTGACGCAGAAGATCGTGAAGTGAGCCGGTGTGAACGGGCGGGCGCAAAAATTCCGCTTCGTGCCCATGCTCGTGATGGGCGGGGTCGTGCTCCTTGCCGTCGGCGGCCTCATCTGGCTCGTGAGGGATTTCCTCGGCGACGCGCCGCCGGCGCCGAAGAAGGTGGTGCAGGAGGTGCGCATCATCCGCCCGCCGCCGCCCCCGCCCGACACGCCCCCGCCGCCCCCGCCGCCACCGGAGGAGGAAGTGGACCTGCCGGAGCCGGAGCCCAACCCCGAGCCGACGCCTTCGGACGAGCCACCGCCCGGCGAGCAGCTCGGCCTGGATGCCGACGGCAGCGCGGGCGGTGATGGTTTCGGTCTCGTGGCCCGCAAGGGCGGCCGCGACCTGCTCGCCTCGGGCGGCAGCGCGTTCACGTGGTACGCCGGGCTGCTGCAGAAGGAGATTCTCGGCCAGCTGCAGGAGGACGAACGTGTGCGCAAAGGCAACTACTCCGTGCGGGTGCGCGTGTGGGTGAGGCCGGATGGCACGATCGAACGCTTCGGGCTCGTCCGCTCCAGTGGCGACCGCGAACGCGACAAGGCCATCGAACAAGCGCTCACCCGCATCGGCCGCGTCCCGCAGGCGCCGCCGGCCGACATGCCTCAGCCGATCAACCTGAGGATCGACTCTCGCGCCTGACGCCCTGAAGGCATCGCGGCCGCGAACGACGGATTACAACAACGGAAGCTCTCCGATGCTCGACAAGCACAGAATTCTCGCGCTGCTCATCGCCGTCCAGGCGATGTCGGGCACTGCGCTGGCCTCTTCCCCACAGGCCCCGGAGGAGCGAAGTCTCAACGAGCTGCGCAATACGGTCGTCAATCTTCTGCAGACGCTCGTCGAGCGTGGCGTAATGACCCGTGAACAGGCGGAAACCCTCGTGCGCTCCGCGCAAGAGAAAGCCGCTGCGGATGCCGCGGCGCTTGCCGCGCAGGACGCCGCGGAAGCGGACGCGGTACGCGTGCCCTATGTGCCTGAAATCGTGAAGGCGGAGATCCGCAAGCAGGTCGCGGCGGAGCTCGCCCCCGCCGTGGCAAAGGACGTGATCGATCAGGCGAAAGCAGACGGCTGGGGCGTGCCGGCTGCGCTGCCGGAGTGGGTACGCCGCGTCCGCTGGGGCGGAGACGTGCGGGTGCGCGGGCAGAGCGACCTGTTTGCGGACGACAACTTCCCCAGCGCCTTCAATTTCCTCGCGATCAATGATGCCGGCGGCATCACCCGCGCGGGCCTCGACGCGCTGGCGAATACCACCGAGGATCGCTACCGCCTCCGCGCGCGCGTCCGCATGGGGCTCGAGGCAGAGCTCGGGGGCGGCTGGGGCCTCGCGGCGCGCCTGGCCAGCGGCAACCTTCGTGACCCGGTCTCGACGAACCAGACACTGAGCAATTCCGGCGCCCGCTACCAGACCGGCCTCGATCTCGCGTACGTCAGATGGAGTGGCGTCACGTCGAGCGGCCGCAATGCGCTGAGCCTCATCGGCGGGCGAATTCCGAACCCGTGGCTCTCCTACGACCTGGTATGGGACCCGGATCTCACGTTCGAAGGTGCTGCCGCCACCTACAGGCTGGGGCTCACGAGCAATGCTGCTGCGGACCACTACGCCTATCTGACACTGGGCGCGTTCCCGCTGCAGGAAGTGGAGCTCTCCAAGGATGACAAGTGGCTCTACGGCGCCCAGCTCGGGTTCGACTGGCGGTTCGATGGCGGCAGCCGCGTGCGCTTCGGGGTGTCGTACCACTACTACGACAACATCGTCGGACGACTCAACGAGTTCGGCAGCAACCTGCTCGACTACACGGCACCGCAGTACCTGCAGTCCGGCAACACCCTCTTCGACATCCGCAATGACCAGGATGACACCACGAACCTGTTCGCCCTGGCCGCGGACTTCCACCTCGTGAACGCCACAGTCGGCGTCGACGTGATGGTGACACCCGCCTACCGTTTCTCGCTGACCGGCGAGTTCGTGAAGAACATCGGTTATGACGAACGCGCCGTGGCGTCGCGCCTGGGCTTCGAGGTGCCGGCGCGGGACAAGGGCTACCAGGCGGAGCTCGGCTTCGGCAGCGCCCAGATGCTACGCCCAGGGGGCTGGCGCGTGGCGCTCGGCTATCGGTACATCGAGCCGGATGCCGTGCTCGATGCCTTCACGGACTCCGATTTCCACCTCGGCGGCACGAATGCGAAGGGCTACTTCATCACCACGGACATTGCGTTCAGCGAGCGCGTGTTCGGGCGGCTGCGGTACCTGAGCGCCAACGAGATCGACGGTCAACTGTACGGTGTCGACATACTCCAGCTCGACGTGAACGCCCAGTTCTGAAGGCGCAAGGCGCCTCGGGGGAACGAATCATGAAACTCGCTCAATGGCGACCGGTGTTCCTGCCAGCAACCGCTGCCGCGGTACTGGCTTGCAGCGCGATGCAACCTGCGTCTGCCCAGACGGCGCGAAGCAGCGGCGGGGGTGGCGCCGGCAACGCGCAGCTGATGCAACAGCTCCAGCAGCTCGCCTCTGAGCGCACGGCCATGCAGGCGGAGCAGGCACGCCTGAAACGCGAGCTGGAAGAGCTCCGCAAGGAGCGGGATGCGCTGAAGGCGGGCCAGCAGGCCGCGGCCGAGCGTGGCCGCGCGGCGTCCGACGCGGCTCTCGCGCGCAGCGTGCAGGAACGCCAGAGCCTCGAGACCGAGCTCGCGCAGCTGAGGCAGCGTACGCAGGAGCTGATCACCAGGTTCCGCGAGACGACGGACACGCTGCGCGAAGTGGAAACGGAGCGCACGGCAACGAAGCAGTCCCTGGAACGATACGTGCAGGATCTGGACAGCTGCGTGACCAGCAACCAGGCGCTCTACGCGCTCAACGACGAAGTGCTCACCCGGTTCAGCGATCAGGGGCTGTGGTCGCGCATCGGGCAGGCCGAGCCCTTCACCCGGCTGAAGCGGGTGGAGCTCGAGAACCTCATCGAGAACTACCGGTACCGCGCCGAGGACCAGAAGGTTTCCCTCGAACCCGCGGGCGGCACGCCTTCGAGCCTCAGCGCCCGCTGACCGGCTGATCGCCCATCCCCTTTTCGAGCCGCGAGGGGCGCCGCTCCGCGCGGCGCATGCGGCGCGCGCGAACGCTTCACCGCGCGTTCACTCGCCTGTCATCGGTCGCATGCAACTTCCCCGCGCAGTACACGGCGGCCCGCGCAAGAACTAAAGACCTCACCCGGCCCGCCCCGTATCCCGGTTGCTTCTCTGTGCGTATTCGCCCCGCTTCGTGCGGGGCTTTTTTTTCCACACCCGGTCGTCCCCACGTGCGGCACGCATCCGTCAGCGCACCTGCCCCTTCCCGGGGGACGAGGCCAGGACACTCGTCACATATACGACAAAGCGTTGCAACACTTGCTGCCTACAGTCTTATGGAAAGTTCAATAACGAACTTCGGACAACGTGCAGACGTTGCGGGGGAGATTGTGATCGAAATTCGAAAACAGGCGGTCTCGATCCGCATGAACGGTGGCGACGTCCGCAAGGTGAAGAAGCTTGCGCAGCGTCTCGGGGTGAGGGATTCGGACGTCATCCGCTTTGCCGTGAAGTCGATGCTCGCGCGGCTCGGGCCGCTCTACGACCCGGACGTGCGGGGGCGCAACCTCGTGCCGGTATTCGTTGAGTCCGGCGTGGAGCTCCTGCGGTTCTTCGAGCTCGACGCGATGCGCCTCGAGGCGATCGTCAACGACGGGGTGGACGTCGCAAGACGGGTCGATCGCGAGGACATCGAGCTCCTCGCGCTGACCGGCGGGCAGACGCCGTACGCGGCGCTGAAGCTCAGCGAGCTGAATCGGGGTGACAGGGAGCCATCGGACGCGAGCGAGCTCGCGGCCTCCCTGAGGCAATACCTCTACGACAAATATGTCTTTCGTGCTTCAGGCGAATCCAGGGTGGAAGAGCCGCTGCGCCTGGCGGCCGTGGGAGGCGTTCATGAATAACCGGGTTTCGTTTCGACGCTGCGCCGTGCTGTGCGCGCTTGCCCTCACCGCGTGGGTGGTGGGCGCCCCAGCCGCGCAGGCAGAGGCCATCCCCTATGCCGTCGGCTCTTCGCTGGCGCGCGGGAAGCAGTCCTTCCAGACAGAGCTCGACTTCCAGTCCGCGGGCCTGCTCACCGTCAACGCCTGGGACTTCGGGTCGTCGGACGTGGTCTTCGAGCCGCTCGAGAGTCTGAGTTTCAGCGTGACCGGGTCGGGCGGCGTCCTGGGCTCGCTCTCGGGCACGGGCTCGCTGTCGCTGGACATCGAGATCAATAGCCCCGGGCTCTACATGCTCAATCTCTTCGCCAAGCCGTCGGCGCAATATGGGGTGGGCGTCCTGTCCTGGAATGTGTTCTTCACGCCGACGGTCACTCAGGTGCCCTTGCCGGCGGGTGTGTGGCTGCTCATCGCCGGCGCGGCGTGGGCCACAGGGCTGCAACGTAAGCGTGCAAGCATCCTGCGGGCTGGCATCGCGCGCCTGCTGCCGCGAGACCGGGGTTTGGCGCTCGCGCACTGAACCTCTCGCGCGCAAGCGCGAGTCGCGTTGACCTGCGGTGCCCGGGGCCGCAGGCGCGCGGTACGAAAAACGCAGCGTGCGCCGTTGCCTTCCCATCGCAACCAAAGCGTCACGTATGCCACCTAGTATGACAATCGTATGCGGGGCGCAGGCCGCGCGGCCTTAGAACGCCAACCAGAATGAAGACCTTCCCGCTCCTGTTCACGATCGTCGCAACGTTCGCCAGCATCTTCCCGGTGAGCGTGACGGCTGCGGATTCTGCGGGCGAGCCCACCGCGCCCGCGGCAGCAGCCGCGGCTTCCGATGCAGTACCGGGCTCGTATCGAATTCAGCCCGGCGACATCCTGAGCATCTCCGTGTGGAAGGAGCCGGACCTGCAGGCCGATGTGGTGGTCCGGCCGGATGGCGGAATGTCCTTTCCGCTCGCGGGCGACCGTATCGCTGCCGGGCGCACGGTGGATGAGCTTCGCCAGGCGCTGGGCGAGCGGCTCAGGAAGTTCGTTCCCGACCCGGTGGTGACCGTGATGGTCCGGCAGCTCGGGGGCAATCGCATCTACGTGGTCGGCAAGGTGAACCGCCCCGGCGAGTTCGCGTTCAGCCGCCCCATCGATGTGATGCAGTCGCTGAGCCTTGCCGGCGGCGCTGCGTCCTTCGCGGCGCTGAATGACATTCGTATTCTGCGGCGGGACAAGGACGGCCGGCAGATCGCCATCCCGTTCCGTTACGAGGACGTTGCTCGCGGCCGCCGCCTGGAGCAGAACGTGCTGCTCGAGAGCGGCGACACGGTGGTCGTGCCATGAGAAGGGACGCGGCTCCTCTGCCGCTCCTGCCTCTCGCAGCTGCGGCCACGACGCTCGTGAGTGCGCACGCCGTTGCGGCGGAATGGAGTCTTGCGCCGAGCGGGCAGGTCTACAGCCAGGCCGAGCAGAATCCGCGTTTCGGGGATGACGACAAAGAAATAGTCACCGCAATAGGCGCGCGTGCGTCGTTGCAGATGCAGCGACGCACGGAGCATTTGCTGATCTCGGTCCAACCCACCGTTGGCATGCAACGCTATCAGCAGGACACGGATCTCGATCGCAACAACCAGGACATCCAGTCGAAGTTCAACTGGCAGGGCGAGCATGTCTCTTGGCGTGGCAGCGCTTCCGCGGCTCGCGACACGACCTTGACGAGCGAGCTCGGCACCACGGGCTTCACACAGGTGAACCAGCGCCACGAGAGCATCGATGCGTCGATGGGGCCTGTGTGGCAGCTCAGCGAAAGGCTGGCGACGGGTGCCACCGCTGCGTGGGAGCGGAACCGCTACCCCGCGCGCGACAATTCCCCTCTCGTGGGGAGCCGGTACAGCAGGCTGTCGACATTCCTCTCCTACACGCTCGACGAGAGAACGAGTCTGACGTTCAGTGGCTCGGTAGCTCGACTGGACAGCTACGGACCCCGCCCGCAAACGGATACCAGGAGCGTGAGGCTCCAGTGGAGCCGCGTTCTGAGCCCCTACTGGACGACCAGCCTCGCCGCCGGACCCTCCTGGGCGCGCACAGAACACGGTAGCAGCGAGCGCGGACTTCTCTACAGTGCGGAGATCGCGCGCATCCTCGAACACGCATCGCTCTCCTTGAGTGTGAGCCGAGGCCAGTCCCCTTCAGGGTTCGGACTGCTGACGAACGTCGAAGAAGCCGCATTCGCCTTCTCACAGCAGTTCAGCGAGCGGCTCAGCGGGAGCGTGACGATCGGTGCATCCCGAAGAACAGATGTGCTGCCAGCGCTTCGTGCGGATCTGCGAGAAGTGCGTTATGGGCGCGCGGACGTAAGTGTCGCGTGGCGATTGAACCCGAGGTGGCAGCTCAGCGGTGGAGTTGCACACACCGTACAGCAGGCAGGCCTCGACGCGTTCGGCTATGACACTGCGCGGGGCTATCAGGTCCGCCTTGCGATTGGCTGGTACGGTGATGCTCATGTCAGGTGAGGCGTCATGAACGATCAGACCGCGCCAGGACAGTTGAACCTGTCGGATTTCATCGCCGCCTTCGCGCGCAGGCGCTGGGTTGCGATCATCACGGCGGTGCTGTGCGTCATCGCAACGGTGCTGCTTGCCCTCCTGTTGCCGGCACAATATCGGTCCTCGGGGACGATACTGATCGAGCAGCAGGAAGTGCCGGTCGAGCTCGTGCGCTCCACGGTCAGCGCCTATGCAGACCAGCGACTGCAAGTGATCAATCAGCGCGTGATGACGTCGCAGAATCTGCTGGAGGTCATCCGTCGGTACGGGCTGTATCCGGACAGGCAGGGGAAGGATACGAGGGAAGCGCTCGTTGCCCGCATGCGCGAAGACATCGCGCTCGAGATGATCAACGCCGACGTCATCGATCCCCGCAGTGGCTCGCCGCGCAAGGCGACCATTGCCTTTTCCGTCTCGTACACGAGCCGCGTGCCCGAGCATGCGTTCAAGGTGGCAAGCGAGCTCTCGTCCTTGTATCTCAGCGAGAATCTCACTGAGCGACAGCGCCTTGCCAGCAACGCGACGAGCTTCCTGGTAGAGGAAGCCGAACGCATGAGCCGGCAGATCGCCGTCACCGAGACCAAGCTCGCCGACTTCAAGCTGAAGCATGCCGATACATTGCCGGAGCTGCAGAGCCTGAACCGCTCGCTGCTCGACCGCACGGAACAGGACCTGCGCGCGGCCGAAATGCGCAACATGTCCCTCGAGCAGCAGCGCGTGTTCATCGAGGCGCAGCTGACGGAAGTGCGTCCGAACTCGATGATGACCACGGACAGTGGCGAGCGCGTTCTGAGCCCGCAGGATCGGCTGCGAGTGCTCAAGTCCGCCCTCGCGAGCGCGCGGGCCCGTTACGAGCCGGACCATCCGGACATCGCGCGAGTCGAGCGCGAGATTCGTGGCCTCGAGGCCGAAGTGGGCTCCAGCGCGCAGGTCATGCCGTCGGCGAACGAGCTGATGCGCAACCTGGAATCCGCTCGCGGCGAGCTCGCCCAGGCGCGTGATCGCTATTCGCCGGAGCACCCGGACGTTCAGGCGCTCCAGCGGCGTGTCACAACTCTGGAGGCGGAGCTCGCGAGCCTCCCGCCGGCCCCGGCAACCCCCGCGCCGCTTGCCGAGCCACCGGACAATCCCGCGTACATTCAGCTGCAGACGCAGCTCTCCGCGATACTCAACGAGCAGAAGGCGCTCAAGAGCCGCATGGACCAGCTGCGCGGCCAGGCGACGATCTACGAACGCCAGGTGGCGACGTCGCCCCAGATCGAGAAGGAATATCGCGAGCTGGTGCGCGACTACGAGAGCGCCGCGAGCAAGTATCGCGAGCTGCGGGCCAAGCAGATGGAAGCGGAGCTCGGCCAGAACCTCGAAACCGAGCGCAAGGGCGAGCGCTTCACGGTGATCGAGCCGCCGATGCCCCCCGAGACGCCGTTCAGTCCCAACCGGCCCATGATCCTGGCGATGGGGTTCATCCTCGCGCTCGGCATCACGGTGGGCCTGATCGCCGTGCTCGAGATGACGGATGGCAGTGTCCGCAACCGGCGCGACCTCACGAACCTGCTCGCCACGCCGCCACTGGCCGTGTTGCCCTTCATCGAGACCTCAAGCGATCGCGTACTGCGTCGCCGCCGACGGCGCTACGCCATGGTCGGCGCCGCGGCCTCCGTGCTCCTCTGCATTCCCCTGATCCATTTGTTCTACCGGCCACTCGATCTCCTGTGGTCGGCCGTACTGCGACGACTGGGCGGTCTGTGAAGAACTTCACCCGACTCTTCGATCTCGAGCGCACGCAACACGACGGCAAGGCGGATGTGCCGATGGCCCCTGCGGAGCGCAGGGCGGCTGACGCATCGGTGATGGATCTCGCCGCCTCGGCGGTGATTCGCACGCCACCCATCCCGGTCGATCCGCTTGGGCTCGAGCGCGAAAGAGTTCTGCCTCCGGGCGCGAGTGGCCCGTATGGCCCTGCGTACAGGATGCTGCGCACGCAGGTGCTGAAGCGGCTCGGCCAGCTCGGTGCCAATTCGCTTGCGGTCGTCAGTCCCGGTGCGGCTGACGGCAAGACGCTCACGGCGATCAATCTCGCGATCACCATCGCCGCGGCCGAAGGCCGCACGGCGCTGCTCGTGGACTTCGACCTGAGGAATCCCAATGTCCATCGCCGCTTCGGCTTCGAGCCGGAAGTAGGCGTCGAAGAATGCCTCGAGTCACGCCGCCCGGTGCACGAGGCGCTCGTCAAGGTGGAAGGCTACGAGCGGCTCACCCTGCTGCCTGCGCGGAATCGCGTGGAGCTCTCCTCCGAGCTGCTGAATGCGGCTCGCGTGGCCGAGGTGGTGGGCGAAATGCGCGCGCGGTATTCGAACCGGGTGCTCATCTTCGACCTGCCGCCGGTACTTCAGGCGGACGACGCATTGGCGTTCTCGCAGAACATCCAGGCGGCGCTGCTCGTGGTGAACGAGCGGCACACGAAGCGCGAGGATGTAACGCGAACACTCGAGTTGCTGCGGGACACCCCTGTCATCGGGACGGTGCTCAATGGGGCGCGGACGAAAGAGGCGCGCTACTACTGAGATGCGGTCGTCCCATGAAGATCTCGGTCTCGATCCTCTGCTACAACTATGGGCGCTTCCTGGCCGACGCGATCGAGAGCGTGCTGGCGCAGGATCAGCGGGCGGACATCCTGGTGGTCGACGACGGGTCGACGGACGACACCCCGGAGGTCTGCGCCGCCTACGCAGGGCGCATTCGCGTTCTCCGCGACACCAACCAGGGTTTCGCTGCCAGCCTCACCAGGGCGATCGAGCATGCGCAGGGGGACTACGTCTGCCTGCTCGACGCTGACGACTACTTCGCCCCCGGGAAGCTGGCGAGGATTCGCCGTGAGCTCGAGCGGCCGAACGTTCTCTACGTGGATCATGCGCAGGTCATCGTCGACGAACGACGACGTGAGATTTCCGGCGCGCGGGGTGCGGGCAGCACTTCGTCGATCTGCGTGAGTCGTGCGGCGGCACTGCAGCTGCTTCCCCTGGAGAACGAAGTCGCGCTCCAGGTGATACTGAAAGCCGGAGCGGGCGTGCGCCTGGCCGAGCCGCTCGGCTACTACCGCGTTCATGGCGCGAGCATGACGAACCGAAAGGCGCCCGGCCTGCAGAACGACTATCTCGCCGGTATTCATCATCGGCTCGCCGAGCGGCTTCGCCATCTGAGCCCGCTGCCCGGCTGGCTCGGCTCGGCTCGCGCGGCCGAAGCCATCGCGAGGGATTTCGGCGCGACAGCCCACTACAACGAGCTCGAAGCAGCGCTGGAGCGCGGCCTCGCGCCGGCGGCGCGACGGGCGTGCCTCGCCATGCTTCGCACAGCGTTCGGCTCTGCCACCGGCTACTCCACGCTGCATGCCAGGATGCTCGTGAAGACATTGCTCATGCGCCCCAGTTTTCCCAAGCATGGCTGAGGCGTTGACGAGGTGGCGAACCGCCCGGAAGCTGGCGTTCACCACGGGTGCCGAAGGAATTGCCCAGGCAGTCGCGGCCGCATCGGGATTCCTCATCGTTCATCACCTGCCGAAGGATGTGTATGCCGAGTACACGTTCCTGGTCGCGTGCGCCGCGCTCCTCGCCGGGCTCAGTGATATCGGATTCAGCCACTGCTATCTGCCGATCGTCGGCAGGCGCACTGGTGATGTCTCGTGGGTCATCAGCGCCTGCTCGCATGTGTTCCGGAAGCGATGGCGGCTGTTGCTGCCCGCGGCAGTTCTCGTCGTTCCCTACTGGCTCGTGATCTCGGTGCGGCATGGCTGGATCGATACGGACTATCTGCTCGCATCACTCGCTTCGGTCGTCGGCGTAGGCCTGATGATGCGTGAGCAGCTGAGCCGCACGGTGATGACGATCTTCCGGGAAGTGCAGGTGCTGAACCGGATCAACGTCGTCGGAAGCTGTTCCAGGCTCGTGCTGATCGTGCTGGTGCTGATGTTCGTGCCGGCGTGGGCACTGCTGCCGTGCCTGATGATCGCCACCGCCGCGGCAACTGCGGTGTTCCTCGCGCAGTACCGGCATGTGCCGCTCCTGAAGGGCTTGCCGGGCGGCGTGCTCGACCCACCGGATGTCGGGGAAGTCGACGGCCGCGTGAAAGCCATCATCACGCCGCTGGTGCTGCCCGCCCTGTTCTACCAGTTCCAGGGAACGATCACGATCATGCTGGTCTCGCTCATCGGGGCAAGCTCGGCCATCGCCGAGGTGGGCGCTCTGACGAGGCCAACGCTGATCCTCACGGTGGTGGACCGGGCTGTCGCGATCCTGCTGTTCCCTGCGGTTGCGAGCAGCGCGCCGGGCGCGCCGTTGACCCGGCTCCTGGTGAGGGCTCACGTAGCGTACCTGCTCGCGATGGCGGCATTGTTCGCGAGCTCCGTACTGCTTCCGCAGTACTGGATACTGCTCATCGGCGAGCAGTACGCCGCTCAACAGCACCTGCTGTGGATGGCGTTTCTTCCTGCGATTCTCATGAATGGCTCCGGTTTTGCCTTCACCACGCTGAGCTCGCGGGGCATCACGTCCGGCCAGGGGTGGGTCATTCCGCTGGTGCTGGCAGCTCAGTGCACCTACCTGGTGCTCTTCAACGTCTCCACTGCGCGCGAGGCGCTGCAGTTCGCGATCGTCTCGGCGCTCGTCTTCTTCATCTTCCAGTACACCTCCATGATCGTGCGCCTGTCCCGCGCCAGAGCGGGGTGAGCCGCGCAGCCTTTCCGCGCTACGGTGCTGCCGGCACGGACCGCCATTCGACCTGATCGCCCGTGAGCGGTGTGATCGGGCGCGTGACATAGTTGACCGAAGACAGGAACTCGATCGCCGCATCCGGCTCGATTCCGAGGCTGCGCATCCGCGGCTTGTTGGCTTCGAACCAGATCTCCTTCACGCGCCGGGCCCGCAGGAGACGCTCGCAACCGAGCAGGGCCCAGGTGTCCGCGCCCTCTATATCGATCTTCAACAGCGCGATCTCGGGGAGGCTGTTCACGATGTCATCGAGGCGCACGACGTCGACGGTGACGTTGGTATCCGAGGGGTCCATCGTCACACCGCCCCAGCCGGTCTGCTCCTGGGGGCCGAGACTGAAACCCAGTTTTCCCGGCGCCTTGCCCACGGCCACTGCGGCGATCTCCACCCTGGAGCCGAACCCGTTGCGCTCCACATTCCGTCGCAGGAGCGGCACGTTGCGCGGCGAGGCTTCGAACGCCATGACGCGGTTGTCCGGCCGCGCCGCGGCCCACAGAAGGCTGAAGTAGCCCAGGTTCGCGCCAACGTCCACCATCAGCCCGCCCCGGGCGGCGAGCTCCTGCGTGCGCCGCGTGGCCTCGAGCTCGTACAGGCCGGTGAGCGCGATCGAGTCGGAAATGACATCGCCCGGCAACAGTCCGCACATCGAAACCGCCGGCGCGTAGCGCAGAGGCGCGTTTTCGTACAGGTGCAGCCACTTCCGCCGCCTCGCCCGGTAGTGCCGCGCGAACAGCGAAAGCTTCAGTCGATCCGGAACGACCCTCAGAAGAAACGGCCGGCCGCTACCGCTCATGTCGACAGCCTGCGTGCGTGAGTCATCGTAGTCGGTGAACCAAGGACGAGGGGGCCCGAGTCTATGCGAGCGCGATGACAGCTGCAGGCACGCGGCGGCGAGGGCGGTTGGTCATACGCTTGTAGCACAACAAAGCCATATTTCCCCTCCCTCTGCGGCGCGAGCATCGCCGTGGGCAGCCAGCAGCGTCACGTCGCCAGACAAGGGCACGACGAAGTCCCATGATCCCTGCCAACGAGTCCGCCCGACGCAAGCTCGTTGCGCTGATCACGTTCACCTACGTGCTGCTCATCTTCGAGGGCGCGATCCGCAAGTGGCTGTTCCCGTCGCTCAGCCAGTACATATTCTTCATCCGCGACCCCTTCGTGCTCGCGGCCTACTGGCTGGCCTTCAAACACGGCTTCTATCCGCGCGGCAATTTCTTCTTCACCGCGGGCCTTGCCTTCGGCTTCACGGGGCTGCTGCTCGCGGGCGTGCAGATCCTGTCCCAGGGCGGCAGCGTCGATGCGATGCTCATGCTCGCTGCCTATGGATGGCGGAACTACTTTTTCTACATCCCGCTGGCGTTCGTCATTGGTGTGGCCTTCCAGCGCCCCGATCTCGAACGTCTCACCAGGATCAGCCTGACGCTCGTCGTGCCGATGGCCGTTCTCGCGTTCCTGCAGTTCGCCGCGCCACTCGATTCGCCGATCAACGTCGGCCGGGGAGCCGATGCGACGATGCAGTTCCGCGGCATGACGGTCGACAAGGATCACCCGCGGCCGATGGGCACGTTCACGTCGAACGTGGGTCAGAAGCAGTTCGTGGTGAGCTGCCTCGCACTGGCACTCGCCCTGTGGCTTTCCCCGGCGGCGCGCCGCTTCGTGAAGCCGTGGCTGCTGCTGCCCGCCACCGCCGCCATTCTCGCCTGCTTCGCGGTGAGTGGCAGCAGGGGCGCAATGCTGCACGGTGGGATTGTCTTCCTCTCAGCAGTGGTTTGCGCCGTAGTCATCCGGCGTGGCGGAGTGTCCGCGCGAGCGCTGATCTGGCCGGCCGTCATCGGTGTCGTCGCGGTGACGCTGTACCCGATTCTATTTCCCGAGGGCTACAACTCGTTCATGCACCGCTGGGACACTGCGGCTGCGTCCGAGACCCGCTACTTCCGCTGGGGCATCTTCGGCCGGGCGCTCTACGGTTTCATCGATTTCATCTACTTCATGGATGATGCGCCCCTCGTGGGTTATGGGCTCGGCGTGGCGGGCAACGCCAGCACGACGCTGGGCCTGCGGGACGTCACCGGTTTCACGGGCTGGGCGGAGACGGATTGGGCCCGGCACATCATCGACCTGGGGCCGGTCGTGGGTGTGATCTTCATCGTCTACCGGATCGCATTCGTCACGTGGCTGACAGCGCACTGCCTCTCGGCCGCCCGTCGTAACGTCGATCCGCTTTCGCTGCTCCTTCTCGGGTATGTCAGCATCGAGCTGCTGTACGGCCAGATCACTGGCAACGGCTCCACGAACGGGTTCATCTGGCTGTTCACAGGCTTCTGCCTCGCAGCGGCCGCGCCATCGGCCGCGACGGCGACCGCGTCGAGAACCGCTGCCGCAATGCCCGCGCCACGCTTCGCAAATCTGATGCGCTAGAGGCCGTTACGTCGTGAGACTCGCCACGTGGATCATTCTTGCGACCCATTGCGCGGGGTGCATGTCGGTCGGCACGGTCGGGCACGCGGCCGGATCGGCTTCGTCCGATCCGGGTTCGTTGCACTTTCGCTTCCTGCTCGACAATGACTACGCCACGAGCGCGGGCGCATTCAGTGCCGACGGCACACTCGTGCGCACACTGTGGAGCAACCAGCGTCATGCCGCCGGCCGGCACGAAGCGGTATGGGATGGCCGTGACGATGACGGGCGAGCGGTGTCCGCGGATGGCGAGTACGAAATCCGGGTGCTGACGCACAACGTCATCTACACCTGGGACGGTGTGATCGGAAATACCTCGACCGACACGACTTCGCCGCATCACCACGATGGGCCGTACTTCTTCAACGATCTGGTCGTCTCCGGCGACCGTGCGTTCTTCACGGTGACGACGGAGGGCGCCATCCCGACGATGCGCTACTTCCGACTCGATGCGCCTCAGTCCTGGCTCGCGCGGCCCGGCATTCCGATGTCGCACGCGGCGACCCTGGGACTGATCGCGGCGGATGACGAGCGCGTCTACTGGGCGCGTGACGCGTCCCCCTGGAAGCACACATGGGGCAAGGGGGGAGACCAGGCATTCGTCGTGGCGACGGATCGTGACCTGTCGCGTGAGATCGTGTTCGAAGCCGGCACGGAAACCTGCGTCGAGTGGGTGAGGGAGCAGTGTTACCGCGACGGCGAGAAGGACGCCAGAATCCGCAGCGCGATCGACGTGGTCACGGATTTTCGCGAAGACCCGGCGACGCCGCAGTTCGAAGGTGCCCGCAACAACGTCACCGGTATTGCCGTACAGGCAGACGGGCCCCTGCTGTTCGTCGCCCACGGGCGGCTCGACCCCGCGCGCATCCACGTGCTCGACAAGCGCAGCGGCCGGCTGCTCGCCCGAGTGCCTCTCGCTGGAGTCGGGCGGCTGGTTGTCGGGCCGGGCGCGCAGGATATCTGGGCGATCCACGATGGCGACCGCGGACGAGTGGTCAGCCGGCTGCGTGTCGGGTCCGCTCCGGGCTTCGCGCTGAGCCTCGTGCGGACGCTCGCGGGCATCGCGGCGCCGATTGCCCTTGCGCTCACACCGGATGGCAAGCAGATCGTGATCGCGGATGGCGGCGCGAGCCAGCAGCTCAAGGCCTTCGACACGATGACGGGTGAGGCGCTCTGGCACGTCGGGCGACAGGGCGGCTATCGCGAGAACGGTCCGCAGATCAGCACGGACAAGCTGTCCTTCAATCGCTACGCGGGCAGCGGGCGCGACATCTCGCGAATCGAACAGACGGTCCTGAGCTTCGCCGCCGATGGCTCGTTCTGGGTCGGTGACACAGGCCTGAGCCGGCTGCTCGAGTTCGACGCCGGGCGTCGCTATGTCGACCAGATCGCCTTCGCGCCCATCAGCTACAACGTCGTCGTCGATCGAAACGATCCGTCGCGCGTGTTCGCGGGCCACAGGGAATACTCCGTCGACTACGCGCGGCCCATCGGCAGCTCCTGGAAGCTCGTGCGCTACTTCGGGGACAGTCTGCCGGTGTCAGGCGCCTATCACGGTCTGACCACCGCCGGCTTCATCGACGTCGCCACTCTGCGCAACGGCAGGACGTACGGCCTGCTGCGCGGGCGGGATGGCGTGGAGGTCGTGGAAATCCCTGCAACCGGTGATCTGAGGCACTTCCCCACGATCCTCAGGCCTTCCGTGTACATGAACGAGGCAGGTGATCTCTATGGATCACGTCCCGACGCCACGGGGGGTGTGGAGGTCTGGCGAAGGCCGCTCAGAGGTTTCGACGAAGACGGTGTTCCGCTCTGGGAGCGTGAGCAGCGTTCTGCGAACGTGACTCGCTCCCCGCGCGATCCACGGCCCGGCGGCGCCAGGGGCAGCACGAGGGAACGCCGAGCGGCAGAGCTCGCACCGGATCTGCACGTGGTGTTCGATCCATTGAACCCGGACAAATCGGAGCCGGCGAACGACGGACGGTTCCACCTCGCGGCAGTCCGCGGCGGCACCCGTCAATGGCTCTGGCGCGCGAGCCCCGCGGCGGGCCAGTTCAACCTTGCACGACCGGACGGCGTGTTCGACACGAGCCTGCCCTGGTACGCCGGAAGTGCCGTGACGGCCCTGCGCGACCAGATCGTCTACAACTTCCACGGCGAGGGCTGGCACGGCGCCGGGCAGGCGAACCAGTTCCTGCACTGGTATCGGGACGGCCTGTTCATTGGCCAGTTCGGCGTGCCGAGCATGCGGGGCATCCCGCCTGCGGCGGCCGGCATGGCGGGCAACTCTTTTTCGATCCAGCTCTCGGAAGTGAACGGAACCCTCTATCTCTGGCACAACGATGAGCATGCGCACGCCGGCGTCCATCGATGGCGCCTCGATGGAGTGGAGTGGATCCGCGAGCTCTCAGGGCGCGGCCGTGTCGGCGAGAGCATCGAGCTCCACCCCCTGCCGGCCTCTGGCGAGCGCACGGATGCCGAGCCGGCGCCATCGCACCTTGCGGCGCAGGCCGGTACGCGGCAAGTGAACCTCACGTGGGCGAGCTCGTCCCGCGGAGCGACCGGAGTCGAGGTGCAGCGCCTGCAACCCACTTACGTGGGGCCGCGATTCGAGCGCATCGCGCTGCTGCCGGCCGGGGCTACCTCTTTCGTCGATGCGGACCCTTTGCCGGGAGAGCCAACCTCCTACCGCGTGCGGTCTCGCCTGTCGAATGGCGCATCGGACTACTCGAACCACGTGTCGCTGACAGCGGGCGCCCGGAAAGTGCTGTTGGAGTCGCAGGGCTTCGAAGTCCAGCCGCCGGAGTTTCGACACGATGCGGGTGTCGAGGCCAGGGTCATTGCGGATCCGGCCGCCCCGGGCAACCGTATCCTCCATGTGCTTGCCCGCAAGCCTCCGGGGCCCCAGCCGCTGCGGGCGAGTGTGCGCTGGAAAGCTTCGCCCGAGCTCTATCGGGCACTGAACGCATCGGTCGGGCGCCCGCGAGGATCCCGCCCGGACATCTACCGCGTAGAGATGCGCTTGCGGTTGCTGCAGTCCCGTCTCGGGCCCGATTCCGATGTCTCGATCAAGGTCGACCCGGGCTACGATCTGTTCTCGAGTGCCGGGCGGCGGCAGAGCCTGCCGCGGCTGGCGCCGGAACAGCGGGATGGCGTCGCCACGCAGCTCGTGCGCGTCTCGTTCAACTTCGCCGCGCTGGCAAATGGTGCGGGGCCCGACAAAGGCTTGCAGCAGTATCGAAGCACGCTTCCGGGCGCGCTGCTCGTTGCATTCCCGTTCACGCTTCAGGCGGACGGCGATGTCATCGAATTCCTCATCGACGATCTCTCGATCTCCCGCCTGGATCCTGTGGATGGCCCCGCATGAGTGAGCCATCGACGCAGAGAGTGCTGGTCTATTCGGCGCAGATGGAACCGGTGGGTGGCATCGAGAGCCACGTCCTGGAGTTCTGTCTGCGGATGACTGCGGCCGGCCAGCGCGTGACGTTGCTATCCAGCCGCTCGGAGCTCGATGTGAGGACGAGCGAACGGCTGCGTCGCGCCGGCGTCGAGCTGATCCTGAATGAGAGCCGCTGGTTCTCGAGCTCGCCCTCGCGCAAGTGGGTGTGGACGATAGCGGCGCTCGCCACGCTGGCATTCCGCGAATTCGATGTCGTGTACACGAACGGGCAGGGACGCAACCCGGTGACCGTGCACTGGTGGTTCCGCGGGCGCGCGCGCCTGATCCATCATCACCACACCTCGTGTGACGAGCAGGACAAACGATCCTGGCCGGCTTCCTATCGTCGCATCATGCAACGCTGCGATGAGCTGGTGGTGTGCGCAGACTTCATCCGGAACCGGATGCAGGCGGCCATTGCCCGCAGTGACGTGCGCGTTGTCTATTGCTTCTCCCGGGATGTGCTGCCGGAAGGCGGCCAGGCGCGGGACTCACGCAACCCGGTCACGTTCGGGTACTTCGGGCGGCTCGTCGACACGAAGGGCGTCGACTGGATACTGCGGCTCAGCAGGGATCCGAGGCTCGCCGAAGTGAGGTGGAAGCTCTGGGGCCGGGAAGGCACGTATCGGGCCGGCGATTTCGCGCCCTACGGAAACGTGAGCTACGAAGGGGAGTTCGCCGACGAGGCGGGTCTGCGTGCTGCGCTCAGCGCCATCGATTGCTTCGTGCTCTTCTCGACCGTCCCCGAGGGTCTCCCGGTATCGCTGATGGAAGTGATGGCTGCCGGCAAGCCCTGGATCGCCACCGCGCAGGGGGGGATCCCCGAGCTGGTCCACGATCCTGCATCGTGTGTTCTCGTCAGCCTCGACAGCCATGAAGATGTCGTCGATGCGTGCGTCGCCATGCGTGAGCGCATCGTCGAGGGCACGCTGGACCCGGCCCGTCAGCGTGCTTTCCACGCCATGCGCTTCGGCGATCAGGCGCTGCTCGCACGCTGGCTGATGCTCTTGCAGGGGCGCGACGAAACGGCGGGCGCGCCAGCTGCACCAGTATCACTCGACGGGACACAGCCCTAGCCCATGTCAGCAGCCGGCGCGCATCGCACGCTCGAAGCGCGTGCCTTGCCATGAGAGTCGCGATCGTTTGCAGCGGTGCAGAGCCGGGCCGGGACGGCGTCGGTGACTACTCGATGCGGCTCGCGTCGGGCCTGATCGCGTGCGGGAACGAAGCGCTCGTGATTGCGCATCGGGATACCGCGCTCAGCGCGCATGTGCCCTCGTTCGACATGCGCGCGGATGTCCGGGTGGCGAGGTTCCCTGCGAGTGCCTCGGACGACGAGCGGGGACAGTGGCTCGCCGCGGCACTCGCGGACTTCTCACCCGATTGGGTGATCTTCCAGTTCGTGTGCTGGGGCGTGGCGGATCGCGGAGTGCTGAACCCCGTTCCGGCCGCGTTGATGGCAGCGTTGTCGGGCCGGCGGGTGGCGCTCTATTTCCACGAGCTCTGGCTCGGCCTCGATCACGGTGCGAGCCTGAGGCATCGGTGGTGGGGAAGGCGGCAGCGCGAATCCATCTTGCGCTTTCTCAGCGTGCTGCAGCCGGCAGTCGTGCTCACGTCGAACCCGGTGTACAGCGCGATTCTTCAGCGTTTCGGCTGGGCCGCGCAGGTTCTGCCGCTGCTCAGCAATATCCCCGTCTGCGTCGGGGCGGCGAGCGAAGTGCCGCAGCTGCTCCAGCAGAAGTGCGGTGGGCCACCTTGGGGCGCACGGCATGAGGTCGTGATGCTCGCGGCGTTTGGAACGGTGCTGCCAGCGTGGAACCCGGAAGCTGCGCTCGGATGGCTGCGAGCCGAGGCGCAGCGTCGTGGTCGGCGCGTGCTGTTCGTTTCGGTGGGCCGCGCCTCCTCGCAGGGGGAGGCGTGGCTTGCGCGCCTGGCGCGGCTCGGCGGGCCGGACCTGTCGTTCCTGCTTCTCGGCGAAACATCACCGAAGCACGTATCCGGCATCCTGCAGGAGGCGGACGTGGGGCTGCCGTCGACGGACTGGATGCTGTTGGGAAAGAGCGGGGCCGCAGCGGCGATGCGCGAGCATGGACTGCCGATGCTCGTCGTGCGGAACGAGCAGCGATTCCGGGATCTGCCGGGCTTCAGCGTGTCGCATTCGCCCTCGATCGTGCGATTCGATGCCGGCGCTCCGCCGGATTTCGATTCTCTCGTGCGCACGCGCCAGCCTGCGCGCGACACGCTGCCGGAAGCCGCCGGGCAGCTGCTGACGATCCTCGAACGTGCACGAACAGAAAGTTGAATCGCGAATGCCAGCACTTCCCGAGCGGCTCCCGGCCGTCGTCGTGTCCAACCTGAGCGCCCCGGAGATCAATCGTCTGGGCGTGGAGCTCGCGCAACTCGGTGTGCTGCACAAGTACGTGAGGCCCTACTTCAACAGGCAGCGCTGGTGGGAGCGGTCGCTCGGTGGCGCGCCAGGCATCGGCCCGATGTTCGAGCGCACGCTGGGCCGGCGCACTCCGCCGCAGGGGCTGCCACTGGCAAAGGTCATCGAGGCCGGCGTGGCGGAGGACTTTGCGGCCGCAGTGGTGAATCGCCTTCCCATGGCCGGGCAGGCGTGGCGCCGACGGACCGTGCGCAGTCTTCTCTTTGCAGCCGAAGGCGATGTCGCCCGCAAGGCCGGCAAGCTCGCGCAGGGCGCCGACATCGCTGTTGCGAGCTATGGCACGGGCCGCTACGCATTCGAGACGGTTCACCGCTCCGGCGGCCGAGCCGTGCTGAGCTACCCGATCGCACACAACCGCTATCAGGCGCGGCTCTATGAGGAAGAGGCCGGGCTCGAGCCGCGTTTTGCGGCCGCCCTGCCGAAGCTCGATACGTTGCCGGCGGAATACTCGGAGCGTCTCGAGCACGAATGCGCAATGGCAGACCGCATCATCGTGGGCTCAGGGTTCGTGCGGAGCTCCTTCGTCGAAGCGGGTTACGATGCGCGCAAGATAGTGGTCACGCCCTACGGCGTGGATGTGGAGCGCTTCGTGCCTGCGTCCGCGCCACGCAACGACGGAATGTTTCGCGTGCTGTTCGTCGGGCAGATCGGGCAGCGCAAGGGCATGAGCTACCTGCTCGAGGGATACCGGCTGTTCCAGCGCCCGGGTTCAGAGCTGCACCTCGTGGGCAACTTCGTTTCCGGCCACGAAGTCTATGCGCCTTATGCGCATCTCTTCCGGCACACGCCCAATATTCCCCAGAAGAATCTGCCGGAGCTCTATCGCAGTGCCGACGTGTTCGTGTTGCCGAGTCTGATCGAAGGCATGCCGCTCGTGGTGCTCGAGGCGATGGCTTGCGGACTGCCGGTGATCACGACGACGCACGGTCCTGCGGAAATCGTGCGCGACGAAGTGGATGGATTCTTCGTGCCGATTCGTGACGCGCAAGCCATCGCGGCCCGTCTGGATCAACTCTATCGCGACCCGGCACTGCGCGAGCAGATGGGCAGGAACGCACGCGAACAGGCCATGCGGCATACCTGGGGTGCTTACGCAAAGCGCGCGGCAGAAGCAGTGTTGCAGGCGCCTACAGCGCCATGACCGCATCGAGGATGTTTCGCGCGAGGCGCGAGGAAATGTAGCTCACGCCGAGCGGCGAAGGATGCGTCTTGTCCGTCATCAGCAGCCGGTAGATGTTGTTGAGCTGCGCACGCGTCGCCCCGGCGGGCGCAAACGACATCAGCGGGTACTGACCATCGGGATTCACTGCCGTGTGCAGCACCGGTGTTCCGAGGGCTGCCGGGTTTATCTGGAAGGTCGGGTCGATCTGGATCTCGGGCAGGCCCGCCCCGGGGGTGTAGCCGTGCCCGGGCGCCGTGATGACGAGCGCGGTGAGCCTCCCCGAAGTGTCTATCTTCGATCCGACCTGCAGACCGGTACCGGTGCCGCCGATCGCCGTGATGTCGGGCGCCTGGCTGTAGAGCCCTCCCGAAAGCACGGGGATCGAAGCAATACCGCCGTACGCGCCGCCGCCACCGCCGAGTGTGTTGCCGGGCTTGTAGGTGGCACTGGTGCCGGAGCCGGGCGTGCCACCAGTGAACCACTGCAGGCCCGTGATATCACCGGTTGCGCCTGAAGAGTTGAGCCATCCGCTGCCCATCAGGACATCGATGTAGACCCAGGGGCCCGCCACTTGCCGGATCGCGTCCTTGTGGAGCTCCGCTTTGTAAAGGAAGTCGCCGACGCCGCTGCTGTTCGTGCCCGCGAACGATTTGTGCCCGGAATCGGACATCGGCGGAATCGGGCAGAATGGCGCCGTGACCACGATGAGCGCGTTCGGCTGCGCCGCGCGCAGCTTGCGCATGTAGCCGCGCACGGCCTCTTCGTAGACGGCCCTGCTTGGCCACACGAGCCCGGAGCTGGTGTTGTCGCCATAGTCGTTCAGGCCGGCGAGCACCAGATAGATCGTCGAGTCGTCGGCCGCATGCCCGGGCAGACGGTCGTTCAGGTTGCCGAGGTCGGTGCTGGAGTTCCAGTACCCGGTGCCGCCGATGGCGTCGACGGTGAGCTTGCGTATCCCCAGGCGCGCGGCTACTTCGAACGCGATGCCCGCCGTGTTGGGGAACATGTCCGCGCGGGCTTGCAGGTATGAATCCCCGATGACGGTGAGCTGAGGTTCGGCCGCGTCCTCGGCAGGCAGGACCACATCCTGCGCATCGACCTTCAGGTACGCCGGAGTGAGTGCCGTGTGCATCCAGATGTCGCGCACGGCGCGCGAACCGAATTCGACCCGGACCGTTGCGACGTTCCAGCCGCCACCGGCGCCGCGGCTGCTCGCGAGCACTTTGGGGGGAACGAGCCAGCCATCGACGATCAGTGACTGGGCGGCGACGCCGCCCCCTTCCGGAACCACGCCTGTGAGCTCGAACACCGGCGCGTCGGTCTTGAAGCGGATCACCGTGGGTGAGGCGAGCGTCCTGGCGATTCCCTTGCAGCTGAACGAGCGGATGATCGCAAGGCAGGGATGCCCCTCCACCGAAGGATTGCCCGAGACGTGCTGCACGAGTCGATGCCGCGCGGGTCCGCCGATCAGCGGGCTCGACATGGGGATGATCACGCCGCTGGGCAGCGTCGTGGCGACGGAAGGGCCGGCGGTCAGGGGCCCGGCCCACGAGATCGTCGGCAGCACCGGCGGCACCTCGGGCAACGACAGGGTCGGAGAGGCGCTGATGCGAAGATAGGACTTCAACGCGCTGACCTCGTCGCCGACTTCGCCCGTTGGCGGTGGCGGCTCGGCGACCGGCGGTGGCTCTTCCGGTGTCGGCGGAGGAGGGTCCGAAGGCGCGGGGCCGTCTGCCGGACCGCCTTGTGTCGGTGGCGGCGCCGGCGGGTTGGGCGGTGGCGCGGCTGGCGGCGGGGCAGTCGAGCCGCCATCAGGCGGGATCGCTGCGACTTTCTCACCCTCGCCGCCGCAAGCGGCGACGAGCATCGACCCGGCGGAGACGCCGGCGAGCTTGAGGAATCCGCGCCGATCTGGATGCATCTCTTTCTTCACAGCCGCACGTCCGATCGTCGTGGTGACCCTCGCGGACGGACAACGATAGGCGGCGATCGTGAATCGCGTATTGCAGGCGGCATTCTTTCGCGGCTTCGTCCGCGCCGGCCTGTATCACCGCGTGCTGACGATTCGCCGACGGGATGTAACTGATGGGCGCACGCCTTCCTGCCGTGCGATCGAGTGTCATCTGGGAGAGATACGCTGGTGCCGGCAACGTATCGCTATGAAAAAAGTCTGCATCGGCAACACGGGCCTGGTCTCTTCCCGAATCGCGTTCGGCACCGCTTCTCTGCACCACCTGCGCAGCGCGCGGGAGCGGGAGCGCCTGGTCCTGACCGCGTTCGACAGCGGCATCACACACTTCGACACCGCACCGTATTACGGATATGGCATCGGCGAGCGGGGCCTGGCGGCGCTGGCAGGGAAAGGGTCCGCAGTCACCGTGGCCACCAAGGTGGGCCTGTACCCGCCCGGTGGGGCCGATTTGCCGGCAAGCCTGATCCTGCCGCGCAAGCTGCTGGGCAAGCTTCTGCCGCCGCTCGCGAAACCGGTCGCGGACCTGAGTGTTGCGCGCGCGCGGGAGAGCCTGAACGGCAGCCTGCGGCGCATGAAGCGGGAACAGGTCGACCTCCTCCTGCTGCACGAGCCCGACTATCGGCTGCTTGCCACGGAGGAGTGGCTGCGTTGGCTCGAGACGGAGCGCAACCGGGTGCGCGCAATCGGTGTGGCGGGTGAGGTGCCGCGCGTGCTGCCGTTCGTTGACGGCAGGAGCCCTTTCGCCGCACAGATCATTCAAACCCGCGACAGTCTTGCCTCCCGGGAGTCGGATGCGCTGCGCCGGGTGGGCCGCGTTCCTCAGATCACGTTCGGGCATCTTGCGAGACGCGACGGCACGATGCCGGTCCCGCAGATGATGAAGCGCACGCTGGAGAGCTTCCCCGACACCGTCCTGCTGCTCAGTACGCGCCGCGCCGAGCGCATCGCGGAGCTGGCTCGCTGCGCCGACGGGGCGTAGCGAAGCCACGGGCGCCGGCAATGATCGTGGACCTGAATGACGCGGCCGCCGCGGACGAGCCACTGCGCTGTGATGTGGCGATCATCGGCGCGGGGATCGCAGGCTCGATCATGGCGTGCGAGCTCTCGACCAAAGGGCAGCGTGTCGTCGTGCTCGAGAGCGGGGGCCTGACACAGCACGACGAAACGCATCCGCTCAACCGCGTGGTCCAGACGGCTCAGCGTTACGACGGCGCGGAGCGTGGCCGGTGTCGGTGTCTGGGTGGGACCTCCAGTCGCTGGGGCGGCGCGCTGATTCCCTTTCAGGCAGGGGATCTGGAGGACTCGAGGTCCACCGGCTCGCAGGCTCCATGGCCGATACGGCTCGAGGAGCTCGATCCGTACGTTGCGCGCGCCGAGGCGATCTTCGACCTGCCTCCGGGAACATACGACGCGCCCGCCGCCGGCCTCGATGCGGGCACTGCGCAGGCAGAAGGCAGCTTCAGGCTCCGCGCCGCGAAATGGCCGTCGTTCCGCAACCGGAACGTCGCGACCATCTTCGAGGCGCAGATGCGTTCGCCGGAAGGGCCGATGGTATGGCTGAATGCCACGCTCACCGCGATCACGCTTGCAGAGAACGGGCGCGCCTCGCGCCTTTGCGCGAGAAGTCCTGCGGGATCCACGCTGACGCTGCTCCCGACGGAAGTGCTGTTGGCAGGCGGCGCAATCGAAAGCACGCGTCTGCTCCTCAAGCTCGATGCGGACTACGACCGGCGACTTTCCCGCAGCAGCGATCTCATCGGGCGGTACTTTCACGATCACCTCTCGGCCGCGGTTGCTCGAATCGCCGTGCGGGATCGCAAGAAACTCGACCGGCTCACGGGGTTCCGCTTTCAGGGGTCGGGCATGCGGAACGTTCGCTTCGAAGTGGACGGCGCGCGGGGGCGCAATCAGGGTCTTCCCGGAGCGTTCGTGCACATCGCGTTCTCGGCGTCCGCCCCCAACGGGTTCGACGGATTGCGGGGGATCTACCGTGCACTCCAGCGCGGCGGCCTCCCCGAATCCCGAGACGTCTCGCTGCTCGCACGCAACGCTGGCTGGCTCGCAAGGGCGGCTTGGAAACGCTTTGTCGAGCGACGCGTGCTGCCCCCCGACGATGTCGAATACGAAACCCATGTCGTGACCGAGCAGGTCCCCGTTGCGTCGAACCGCATCACGCTGAGCGACCGCGAGCGTGATGCGTTCGGCGTTCCGCTCGCCGAGATCGAATGGCGCGTGTCGCCGCGAGATATCGACAACAGCCAGGCCGTGCTCGACGCCTTCGTGAAGTACTGGTGCGCAATGCCGCTCGCGGAGCTTGGAACGCTGGAGGTATACGATCGTTCGCGCTGGAGCGCGGCGCTTGCGGAGGGGGGTGGCATCTATCACCCGGGCGGCTCGCTGCGCATGGCGGCGTCGAGCGCCGAGGGTGTCGTGGACAAGGATCTGCGAGTGTTCGGCGTGCCGAATCTTCGCGTCGTGAGCACCGCGACGTTCCCTTCCGGCGGAAGCGCCAATCCGACGATGATGCTCATCCTCTTCGCATTGCGGGCTGCGGATCAGATTGCCGCCGCTTCGGCGGCGTAGCGCGGGGCCATCGTGAAAGTCGTACTGATCGGAAACTATCCCGGTGACCGGCAGGAAAGCATGCTGCGCTATGGTGCGCTCATGGGCGCGGGTCTTGCGGAAGCCGGCCACGAGGTCACGCTGGCCTCGCCGCGGCAGCGGCTCAAGTTTTCGGGGCCGCACGGAATCTCCAAGTGGGTCGGCTACATCGACAAGTTCGTCGTCGGCCCGCGTGAGGTCGCACGAGCGGCGCGGCACGCCGATGTCGTACACGTCTGTGACCACTCGAATGCGGTGTACGTACCCGAGCGGACATCTGTTCCTTACGTGGCCACGTGTCACGATCTGCTGGCGGTCCGTGGCGCGATGGGGGAAGTGCCGGACTGTCCCGCAAGCTTCATGGGACGTCACCTGCAACGCGCGATTCTGAAGGGGCTGGGGCGAGCTCACGCCGTGGCATGCGTCTCCAGCGCCACGTTGCGGGATGCGCAGCGGCTGCTCAACGGCTACCGCGGCACGTTCGCGCTCGTGCCCAACGCGTTGAACTATCCGTATCGCGTGCTGGATGCCGCTACGGTGCGTCAGCGGCTCGCCGCGCAGGGGCTGGACAGCGCGGACCCCTACGTCTTCAGCATCGGCTCCAGCCATCGCCGCAAGAACCGCGAATGCGTCCTGCACGCGCTGGCGGGGATCGCATCGTCATGGAGCGGCAAGGTCATCTTCGCGGGGCTGCCGCTCAGCACCGAACATCGCGAGCTCGTGCGCCGGCTCGGTATCGAGAGCCGGGTCATCGAAGTGGTCAAGCCGAACAACGAGCTGCTGGAAGCGCTCTACAACGGCGCCCTGGCGTTGCTGTTCCCGTCCCGCTTCGAAGGCTTCGGGTGGCCTCTCGTGGAAGCGCAGGCGTGCGGGTGCCCGGTGATCTGCAGTGACCGTGAGCCATTGCCTGAAGTGACGGGCCGTGCGGCGATTCTGTGCGACGCCGATGATCACGCGGCGTTCGGGCGCGCCATTCTGGATCTTGCGCACAGCCCGCAGCGGCGCGCGGAGCTCGTGCGCCAGGGGCTGCAGAACGCCACGCATTTCGAGCGATCCGCCATGATCGGGCGCTTCGTCGCGCTGTACGAGCAGGTGGCGGGCCGGATCTGAGCGGCCGAGAATCGCCTACCGGCGCTGGTGCCACCGGGCAGCCGTTGCAACGATCTGCCCCAGAGCGCTCTCGCGCGCTTCCCAGTCGAGCACTGCGTTGGCCCTGCGCGCATCCGCAACTACTTTCTCGGGATCCCCCGGCCGGCGTGGCACGATCCGGTGCGGCACGGGTTTGCCGACTACTGCTTCCACCGCGCGCAGCACTTCGAACACGCTGTAACCGCGACCTGTACCGAGATTGAGAATCTGTGAGTCAGCCGACGTGCCCAGCGTCACGAGCGCGCGCACGTGCGCGGCGGCGAGATCCGAGACGTGTACATAGTCCCGGATGGCGGTGCCATCCGGGGTGACGTAGTCGTCGCCGAAGACTTCGAGCGGCGGCTCGCGGCCGAGCGCGGCGAGGATCGCTCGCGGGACGAGCCGCGTCTCGGGCGTGTGATCTTCACCCGTGTCGCCGTCCCGGTCCGCGCCGGCGGCATTGAAGTAGCGCAGCGCCATCCAGCGAATCCCATATGCCTGGCCGTACCAGCGAAGCGCGTTCTCCCCGTCGAGCTTGCTCTGCCCGTAGGGGCTCAGGGGCTGGGTCGGATGCGTTTCGTCGATCGGCAAGCGAACCGGGTTGCCGTACACCGAGCAGCTCGACGAGAAGATGATGGTGCCCACGCTCGCGGCGCGCATGGCGTCGAGCAGGTTCAGCGTCGTCAGCACGTTGTTGCGGTAGTACGCGGCGGGGTCGCGCATGCTGTCGCCGACGTAAGCGCTCGCCGCGAAATGGATGACGGCTGCGACGTCGTTGTCTCGCAGCGCCATCTCGACGGCTGCACGATCCAGCAGATCCGCTTCGATGAGCGGTCCCCACTTCACCGCCCGGCGATGCCCGAGGCTCAGGTTGTCGAACGCCACTGGCCGGAAGCCGGCCGCCGCGAGCGCCTTGCAGGTGTGGCTGCCGATGTAGCCCGCGCCACCGGTCACCAGCACCGATCTTCCCTGAGCCGCGCTCATCGGTTGGGCTCCGCGACGCTCGCGTCATCCACGCGCAGGGGTCGCTTCTCTTCGACGGCGGTCCCGGTACGCGCCTCTGTCAGCGAAAGATCGATCATTTCCTGGAACACTCGCATCATCCGCGCGTACTCCCAGCCGGCCGCCCCATCCAGCACGCCGCGATTGAGGATGAGCACGTGAAGGAATCGCAGCAGCGGCCGCATCGGCAGACGCATCGACAGTTGCTTCAGCGCGCGGCGACGTTGCATGGCGTTCGAAGAGAAGAGCTGCGCAACGAGGGATTCTTCGCCAGAGCCTGACTGGAGAATCTGCGCCGCCTCCCTGGTGGCATAGCCCGCATGCTTGCGGAGCCAGTGCTCCAGCCCGTGGCTGAAAGCAAGATGGTCGTACGGGTTCGCCAGAGCTCCGAAAGGGAGCCTCGAGGACTCGCGTTGCCCGTGGCCGTGATCGACGAACTTCATGCGATCGCGATGGACGAGGCGTGCCTGGTAGCGCGGATACTGACCCGCGTAGCGCAGCCATCGGCCCCGCAGCAGCGTTCTTTCGGCGAGTAGATAGCCGCCGACCTGCCCGCTGTCAGCGGCGAGCACCGCGCGCATCTCCGCCGCCAGTGCCGGCGTCATTCTTTCATCGGCATCGAGGTGCAACACCCAGGGGTGACGCAGCGACATGTTGTCGTGCGCCCAGTTGCGTTGCTGAGCGAAGCTCGTGAACGCGTTCACCGCAGACGAGGCGCCGTATCTGGCTGCGATCTGTAGCGTGGCATCGGTCGAGCCCGAGTCGAGCACGTGGACGTCGTCGAGCTCCGCCAGCGAATCGAGGCACGCGGCGATGTTCCGCTCCTCGTTCAACGTGAGCACGACGACCGAGCATGCGATTCGCGGGCCGCTCATGATCAGGCCGCGAGCAGCTGGCGGAAGTAGGCGATGGTCGGGTCGAGCCCATCCTCGAGACGCACCTTCGGCTGCCAGTCGAACAGCGATTGCGCCTTGGAGATGTCGGGTCGCCGCTGCTTCGGATCATCGCTCGGCAGCGGCCGGAAGCTGATCCTCGAGCTCCCGCCCACCTTGCGAAGCACCTGTTCGGCGAGCTCGAGCATGGTGAATTCCACCGGATTGCCGAAGTTGATCGGGCCAGTGATGCCAGCCTCGCTGTCCATCAGAGCCTGCATGCCGCGCACGAGGTCATCCACGTAGCAGAAGCTGCGCGTCTGCTGCCCGTCACCGAAGACGGTGAGATCCTCGCCCCGCAGGGCCTGCACGATGAAGTTCGACACCACGCGGCCGTCGTTCGGGTGCATGCGCGGGCCGTACGTGTTGAAGATGCGCATGACCTTGATTTCCAGCCGGTGCTGGCGGTGGTAGTCGAAGAAGAGCGTCTCGGCACAGCGTTTGCCCTCGTCGTAGCACGAGCGCAGGCCGATGGGGTTCACGTTGCCCCAGTAGTCCTCCGTCTGCGGGTGGACGACCGGGTCTCCGTACACTTCGCTGGTCGAGGCCTGCAGGATGCGCGCGCGCAGCCGCTTGGCGAGGCCGAGCATGTTGATGGCGCCGTGCACGCTCGTCTTCGTGGTCTGCACCGGGTCGTGCTGGTAGTGCACCGGTGAGGCGGGGCAAGCCAGGTTGTATATCTGCTCGACCTCCGCATAGAGCGGGAAGGTTACGTCGTGCCGCATGAGCTCGAACCTGCTGTTGCCCAGCAGGTGACTGATGTTCCGCTTGTTGCCGGTGAACAGGTTGTCCACGCAAAGCACTTCGTGACCCTGCTCGATCAGGCGGTCGCACAGATGCGAGCCCAGGAAGCCGGCACCGCCGGTCACCATCTTTGTTTCGTTCACCGGAAGCCTTTGTCAGCTCGAGTCGCAGTCGGCGTCATGGGGCGCCTGGGCGCCTTCGTTGCTTGATCCGTTTCGCAGGGTTGCCCGCGTAGACCTGCCACGCTTCGAGGTCGCCGGTCGCAATCGAGCCGAGGGCGAGCACGGCCCCCTCACCCAGCGTCACGCCCGGCAGAACGCAGGCACGTGCGCACACCCACGCGTAGCTGCCGATGTGGATGGGGGCCGCGATCATCGGAAAGCGTGGATCGTCGAAGTCGTGGGTCGCCGTGCAGACATACGCTTGCTGCGAGACGATCGCGTGCGAGTCGAGCCGAACTTCCGCGGCGTTGTAGATGACGGCTTCGTCCGCGATCCCCACCGCATCGGCGGCGACGAGATTCCACGGCGCCCAGATGCGCGCCCCCGGATAAATGCGGGAGTTCGCCCCGAGACGCGCGCCGAAGCAGCGCAGAAGAAACGCGCGCCAGGCATGCAGCGGCCGTGGCGAAGGCCGGAACAGCAGCACGCAGACGATCGCCCACGCTGCTCGTGCCACCTTGCTGCCGAACGAGGTCATCGGCAGCAGGTACGGATCCTTGCCGGGCGGGGCTTCGGCCCGGCTCAGGCTGCGGATGTTTGTTCGGGCCTGCATGCGGTCGCTCTTATCGTGTCCAGCAGGTTCTTCGCTGCCGCGTCGATGTGAAAATGCCCGCGGAAGCAGGCAAGGGCATTGCGCCCCATCCGCTCGCGGGCGAGCGCGTCCAGGTCGAGCCAGCCGTGCAGGAGCTCGGTCGTCCCGCTCAGCGTGTCATCCGCCACGATGCCCGCCTGGGCTGCCTCGATCTCGCGCCAGATGTTCACCTTGTTCGAGATGAGCACCGGCACACCGCAGGCGAGGGCTTCCGCCACGGCGATTCCGAAATTTTCCTGATGGGAAGGAAGCACGAACGCGTCAGCGCTGTAGTACGCGCCCCATTTCATTTCGCCTTTGAGCAGGCCCGTCCAGGAAACGCGGCCTCCAAGCCCGAGCCCCCTGGCCCTGCGTGTGAGCTCGGCCTGGTAGCCCGAGTGGTCGGGGCCTGCCATGACGAGATGGAGGTCGGGATCGCGATGTGCCACGGTCGCGAAGGCATCGATCAGCAGGTCACACCCCTTCTTGGGATGCAGCCGACCGAGATAGAGCAGCAGGCGCTTGTCCTGCAGATGCGGATGCCGCTGCATGAACGTGGCGCGCAGATCCGCCGACTGTCCGCTCGGGCCGAGGATGCCGTAGCCGATCACGGCCTCGTTCACGCGATAGCGCTCGAAGGTCTGGCGCGCCAGACGGCGCTCCTCTTCCGACGTGAACAACACGGCTTGCGCATCGCGCAGCACCTGATGCTCCGCCCACGGCCAGTACAGCTGCTTCTTCAGGTGCTTGAGCGGGTACTCGCGCTTGAACCAGGGGTCCAGCATTCCATGCGGGAACACGAAGTACGGCGTGCCCGTGCCTCGAAGGGTGCGCCACGTGGCAAGCCCGAGGTACTGCCACAATCCATGAACGATGACGGCGTCATACCCGCGTGCATTGGCACGCAGCCAGTCCCGCAGCTTCTCGCTGTATGAGTACGTGCCCCATCGGGCCGGGCCGAGTCGAACCGGCGAGCACTCGCTGCCCCACATGGCGTCCTGCTCATCGAGCGTCGCGATTTCGGCTGCAACCCCAAGTCGCTTCAGGGCGCGGCAGATCTGGCCGGCGCCTTCGGAGGGTCCACCGAGCGCGGGGTCCAGCGACGAGATGACCTGCAGCGAGCGCATCGGCGTTGCTGCGCGCGAGAGCGGCTCACTGAGTTGCGCAATCATTGCCAAAGCCTGGAACGCTCGTGCGGGCAGGAAACGTTGCGCGTTTTATAAGTCTGTAACGTGAAGTAAGCATTACGCCTGCCAATATCCGTGCACCTGCCCTTGGCAGGTCTGCATTCGGGAGCTCCAGGCGCATGCGCGTTCTGATCGTTGCCATCAATTTCGCGCCAGAGCTGACCGGCATCGGCAAGTATGTCGGTGACATGACAGCGTGGATGGCAGAGGCAGGTATCGAAGCCCGCGTCGTCACCGCCCCTCCGTACTATCCGGCGTGGTCGGTGAAGGAGGGCTACTCGGCCTCGCGCTACGCCACGGAGCAGCTTTCCGGCGCGAAAGTCTTCAGGTGTCCCCTATGGGTGCCACGCAAGCCCACGGGCCTGAAGCGAATGCTGCATCTCCTGTCGTTTGCCGTGTCGAGCCTTCCCGTGGTGCTGTGGCAGGCGATCGCCTGGCGCCCGCAGGTCGTGATGGTGATCGAGCCGCCGCTCGTCTGTGCGCCCGTCGCATGGCTCGCCGCGCGGGTGAGCGGCGCTCGTGCATGGCTGCATGTGCAGGATCTCGAAGTGGATGCAGCGTTCGACCTCGGCCTGCTGAAGCAGGCGTGGCTTCGCAAGCTGGTGCTCGCCGCGGAGCGTGGCCTCATGCGCCGGTTCGACCGCGTGACGAGCATCTCGCAGCTCATGCTGGCGAAGCTGCGCGAGAAGGGCGTCGCCGAAGAGCGGCTCGGCTTCTTCCCCAACTGGGTCGATACCAATCTGATCAAGCCCTTGAAGGGCGGCAACGCGCTGCGCGCGACATTGGGCGTTACCGAGGACACGCAGGTTCTCCTCTACTCCGGCAACATGGGCGAGAAGCAGGGGCTGGAGGTGATCGTCGAGGTCGCGCGCGCCTATGAAGCGACTGAGAAAGCGCTGTTCATCCTCTGCGGGGACGGCGCGGCGAGGCCCCGCATCGAGAACGCGGCGGCCGGGCTTTCCAATGTCCGCTTCATCCCTCTGCAGCCGCTCGATCGTCTGAACGAGCTGCTCAATCTCGCGGATATCCACCTGTTGCCGCAACGTTCGGACGCCGAAGGGCTCGTGATGCCCTCGAAGCTCACGGCCATCATGGCGAGCGGCAAGCCGGTGGTGGCGATTGCCAGTGGCGATTCGGATCTGGGCCGTGCGGCCGCGGCCGGCGGCATCGTGGTGCCGCCCGGGGACTCGGGGGCGTTCAGCAGCGCCATCGGCCGGCTCCTCTCGGACGCCGCCATGCGCGACAGGCTCGGAAATTCCGGCCGCGCCTATGCAGTTGCGAACTGGGAACGCAGCACCATCCTGCACCACGCGCTGAACGAAGTCTCACAGCGCATTCGCGTGGTCCACAGAATTGACACATCCGCTACATAGACTCTGCGGCCGCAAGGTTCTTCCAAGACCAAGAAATGCGTACCGCAGGTTTCTCGTTCTCACGGGCTCAGCTCGTTGGCGCGGCGTTCGGCGCGCTCGTTCTGGCTGTCATATTCCAGAACACGTTCAGTCTGTTGCTGGCCACGTGGGAACGTGAAGAGTACAGCCACGGCATCCTGATTCCGTTCATCAGCGGTTACCTGCTCTGGCAGCGCCGCGCGCAGCTGGCAAGCGTGCCGTTCGAAGGCTCCTGGGCCGGCGCGGGGCTCGTGCTCTTCGGGCTCGTCGTGTATTTCCTGGGCTCGCTCGCGGCGATCACCACGGTGGATGCGTACGCGCTCGTCATCGTGGTTGCCGGTTGCGTGCTCGCGGTCATTGGCTGGAAGGCGTTCCGGATCGCGCTCGTGCCGATCGCGCTCCTGCTGCTCATGAACCCGTTGCCGGCGTTCCTCTACAACAACATTTCCGCGCAGTTGCAGCTGATCTCGTCCGAGATCGGTGTGGCGGTGATCCGCCTCTTCGGCATCAGCGTCTATCTCGAAGGCAACGTCATCGATCTGGGCAACTATCAGCTGCAGGTGGCCGAGGCCTGCAGCGGCCTGCGCTACCTGTTCCCACTCATGAGTGTGGGCGCGATCATGGCCTACCTCATCAATTCGAAAGCGTGGCTGCGCTGGGTCGTCTTCCTGTCGACGATTCCGATGACGATCCTGATGAACAGCTTCCGCATCGGCGTCATCGGCGTGCTGGTGGACCGGTGGGGCACCGAGCAGGCCACCGGGTTCCTGCACATGTTCGAGGGCTGGGTCGTCTTCATGCTGTGCCTGGCGCTGCTCTCGTTCGAGACGTGGCTCCTGGTGCGCCTCAGCGGCGACCGGCGGCGATTCAGGGATCTGTTCACGCCCGATGAGCCTGCGCAGCGTCCGGCGGCGAGTGTCGAGCACCCGCGCCGCATGGTCGTTCCGGCCGCAGTGTCGCTGGCGTTGCTGCTGCTTGCCGTGTATCCCGCAATGGCCTTCCCGCACCGTGCGGAGATGCAGCCCGCACGGGCGGAGTTCGTCAGCTTCCCGATGCAGATCGCGGGCTGGCAGGGGCGCCGCGAGGCGATCGAGCAGGTCTATCTCGACATTCTCAAGCTCGATGACTACGTGCTCGCCAACTACTCGCAGGCCGGCCAGCCCGCGGTGAACTTCTATGCCGCGTACTACGCTTCACAGCGCAGCGGCGAATCGGCGCACTCGCCGGCTTCGTGCATGCCCGGTGGCGGCTGGCGCATCGTGAGCCTCGAGCAGAGCCAGGTCGCCGGCACGAGCGCCGGCGGCGCGCCGCTGACGGTCAATCGCGTGCTGATCCAGCAGGGGCGGTCACGTCAGCTCGTGTACTACTGGTTCCAGCAACGTGGCCGGGACATCACGAACGAGTACCTGGTGAAGTGGTACCTGTTCTGGGATTCGCTCACACGCAGCCGCACGGACGGGGCGCTCATCAGGATCATCACGCCGCTGCCCGAGGGTGAGTCCGAGCTGGCCGCAGACGCCAGGCTCACCCGGTTCACCGGAGAAGTGGTTTCGCGGCTCACGCCGTTCGTGCCCGACTGACGCCGTGAACGGGTTCTTCCTGCTGACGCTGGCTGCCGCGCTGAGCATGCTGATGATCCCGCTCGCGCGCCGGCTTGCGCCGCGCCTGGGCATGGTGGACATGCCCGATCCGCGCAAGGTCCACAGTGTGCCCGTGCCGCGCATCGGTGGATGGGGCATCACGGTCGGCAGTCTCGTGCCGCTTTTCCTTGTGTTCGAGCTCGATCCGCTGCTGCAGTCCTTCGTCGCGGGCGGTCTCATCCTGTTCGCGTTCGGCCTGTGGGACGACTCGCGCCAGATCGGCCACTGGACGAAGTTCGTCGGCCAGCTGCTCGCCGCCGGCCTCGTCGTGTACCACGGCGATCTCTACGTGACGCGCATCCCGTTCTTCGACACGCTGACGCTCGCTTCGGAGATCGGCCGGCCGTTCACGGTGTTTGCGCTCGTCGGCGTGATCAATGCGATCAATCACTCCGACGGCCTCGACGGGCTCGCGAGCGGCGAGTCGCTGCTGAGCCTGATGGCGATCGCGTTCCTGGGCTACCTGGCCGACAGCGCGCTCGTCGTCGGCATGGCCCTGGCCACCATCGGCGGCACGCTCGGTTTCCTCCGTTACAACACGCACCCCGCGCGGGTGTTCATGGGGGACACCGGCAGCCAGTTCCTCGGCTTCACACTCGGGGTGCTGCTCGTCTACCTCACGCAGGTCGCGTACACCTCCGCGAGCGCTGCCCTGCCTCTGCTGCTGCTCGGCCTGCCGGTCGCGGACATCCTGGCGGTGCTGTACCAGCGCATCCGCGGCGGCATGAACTGGTTCAAGGCCACCCGCAATCACGTTCACCACCGGCTGCTCAATCTCGGGTTCACCCACTTCCAGACGGTCGTGATGATCTATTCGATCCATGCGGCGCTGGTCGTGAGCTCGGTGCTGATGAGATACCAGTCGGATGTCGTCGTAGGTGCGACGTACCTGGCCGTCATCACCGCGCTCTTCTCGGCGCTGATCCTCGCCGAGCGCCGTAACTGGAAATTCCGCACCGACGCCACGGGCCGCGGTGGCCACCCCGCTCTGCTAGAGCGGCTCGCCAGCAACAAGGCGCTGCGAAGCCTGCCGCTCACGACGATCACCATCATGGTGCCCGTGTTCATGCTGCTGGGGGCGCTGTCCGTCGAGGTGATTCCATCGGATTTCGGCGCGGTCGCGAGCGTTCTCGCGGCGCTGGTGCTGATCCAGATGCTGAGCGGCCGCGCTGCCGGGTCGCTCGTCATGCGCGCCGTCATCTACGTCACCGCCGCATTCTCCGCATACCTCTTCGTCACGTACCCGGGCGCGACGGGCACGCTGACCCTGAAGCTGGCCGACGCGATGATCTTCATCCTGGCCGCCGCACTCGGGCTCTTCATTCGCTTCTTCGCCGAGCGGCGCTTCAGCACGACACCGACGGACTTCCTGGTCGCATTCGGGGTGGTCGCGCTTGTGCTGTTCAACCGATCCGGGATCTCCGCGAACACCACTACACAGTTCGTCACCTACGCGATCGTGTTGTTCTACGGCTGCGAGGTCATCACCGAACGGATGGCGAGCCGCTGGCACCTGCTGAACTGGGCCGCGCTCGCGACGCTCGCCATCGCGGGTTACCGCGGCTTGTGGCACGGCGCCTGAGCGAGGCGCAGGCAGCCGCGCGAGGTATCGGCCTGTCCGTCGCTTGTCACACGTCCGTCACGGGTGCTGCTTTACATTCACCGCCCCTTCGAGAACTCCAACGATAGCGAGCGGATAATGATCACTACGCGTGCCGCTGCGGCAGCTCTCGCCGTGGCCTTGTCGGGAGCCGTGTTGCTTGCAGGGTGCGGGGGGCCGGATGCGCGGCGCGCCAATCACATGGAGCGTGGACAGGAGTACTTCGCCGCCGAGAACTTCGAGAAGGCACGCGTCGAGTTTCGCAACGCGCTGCAGGTCGACCCGAAGGACGCGCAGGCGATGTTCATGAGCGCGCAGGTTGCCGAGAAACTCGGCAACGTCGCCGATGCTGTGCGCCTCTACCAGTCGACGATCGAGGCAGACCCGCAGGACGTGCGAGCCGTGGCAGCGCTCGGACGCATGTACGTGTTTGCCGGCGCGCCGGAGCGTGCGCTTCCGCTCGTGGAGCCCGCGCTCGTCGAGCATCCGGACGACGCGGATCTCCTGACCGTGCGTGGTGCGGCCCGCGTGCAACAGAAGGATCGCGAGGGGGCGCTGGCGGACGCCGAACACGCCGTGAAACTCGCGCCTGCCAACGAGAACGCGACGGCGCTCCTGGCTTCCCTCTACCGGCAGGCCGGGGAGAACGGGCGGGCGATCGAGCTCGTGAAGGAGGCGGTCAACAGGGTACCGTCGTCCGTCGACATGCGCCTGGTGCTGGCGAACCTGTATCTCACCGTCGGCGATCAGGGGCTGGCGGATGAACAGCTGCGCGAGATCGTGAAGCTGAAACCGAAGGAGCTGCGCTACCGCCAGCAGCTCGCGCTCAGCTACATGCGTGCGAAGAAGACGGACGAAGCCGAGAAGACGCTGCGGGAGGCTGTGGACGCTCTCCCCGAGAGCGTCGAGACGAAGCTCACCTACGTAGAGTTCCTCGCCTCGCAGGGTTCGCCCGAGCGCGGGCAGAAAGCACTCGAAGACTTCATTGCGCGCGAGCCCAGGAATTACGAGCTGCGCTTCGGCCTCGGTGCGCTCCAGCAGCGCAACAACCAGGTGGACGCGGCGCTCGCCACGTACGGCAAGATCCTGGAAGAAGACGGCGATGGCGTTCAGGGCCTCGCCGCGCGCCTTCGCATCGCCGCCATTCATGTGGCGGCCAAGCGCTTCGATGAGGCGGCGACGCTCGTTGCGCGGGTTCTCCAGGAAAACCCGCGGGACAGCGATGCGCTGATCCTCCGTGGCAACATCGCGCTGGAACGCCAGGATCCGGCCTCTGCCATCGCGGATTTGCGCGCCGTGCTCCGTGACAAGCCGGGCGCGGTGGGCATTCTCCGCACGCTGGCGCGCGCTCACGTGGCGAACAATGAGCTGGCGCTCGCTGAAGAGACTCTGCGCAGCGCCAGGGAGTCGGCACCGGCCGATGTCGATGTGCGCATCGAGCTGGCCCAGCTGCTCAATCGAAGCGGGCGTGCCGAGCAGGCCGTCGCGTTGCTGGAAGAGACGGTCAATGCCGCGCCCACGAACGTGACGGCCAGGGAAGTGCTGGTGCGCGGCTACATCGCCTCGAGAGATTTCGATGCCGCACGTCGCGCAGCCGAGGATCTCAAGCTGACCGCGCCCACGCTCGCCGTCGGCCCCTACCTGGCGGGGCTGATCGCGCACGGGCAGAAGCGCTACGACGACGCGCAGCGCGAGCTCGAGAAGGCGCTGCAGTTGCAGCCGACGGCGATGGATGCGCTGACGGCGCTGACCCGGCTGGAAGTCGAGCGGGGGCGCACGTCCTCGGCCGTCGCCCGCCTGAATGCCGCGGCAGAGGCAGACGCGCAGAACCCGATGCCGCGCAACACCCTCGGCGAGCTGTATCTCACGATCCGGGAACCGGCAAAGGCCGTCGAGCCGCTGCAGCAGGCGCTGAAGATCGCGCCGACGTGGTGGGTTGCACACCGGAACCTCGCGCAGGCCCGGCTCGGTGCCGGCGACCAGGAGGGCGCCATCGCGGCGTACGAGGCGGGAATCCAGGCTACTGATCATCACGTCACCCTCGTCACGGATCTCGCCTTGCTCTATGAGCGCCTGAATCGCATCGACGATGCGGTTCGCCAGTACGAGGATCTGCACGAGCGCAATCCGAAGCTCGATCTGGTGGCGAACAACCTCGCCATGCTGCTCGTCACCTATCGCAAGGATCAGGCGAGCCTCGATCGCGCGCGCGATCTGAGCGCGCCGCTCGGCAATTCGCGCGTGGGCGCGTATCTCGACACCCACGGCTGGGTGAGATTCAAGCGCGGTGAGATCAATCAGGCGCTGCCGGTGCTCGAGCGCGCGGCGGCGGAGGCACCTGACTCGAAAGTAGTGCGCTTCCATCTGGGCATGGTGCAGTCGAAAGCCGGTCAGCGTGAGCAGGCGATCTCCAACCTGGAGAAGGCGCTCGACGGCGGTGCGGGTTTCACCGGGGCCGAGGAAGCGCGCATCACGTTGGCCGCGCTGAAGGGCGGCGGTGCAGGATGATCGGCGGGGCGTGGAGCACGATGTCCGTCAGAGCCTGGCGAATCGTGGCGCAGGTGCTGCTGGCCGTCGCGCCGTCCGGCGTGGCACTGGCGCAGGCGCCGCTGCTCGAAGAAGTGGCCGCGCTGTCGGGGGACGTCACGCCGATCGAGCGGGACTTCGATATTCCGCAGGCGGGCGCCGGCCAGTACCGGCTGACGGTCACCGACCTGGGCGCGCTGCTTCCCGACCCCGATGACGCGCCCCTGGCGTCCGTGCACGTGCTCGTGACGCGTGGCACCACCGTCGTCGCCTCGCTGGACGGCAGCGAGGACACGGACGACGAGGATGACGAAGACGGCCCGGCGGTGCACACACTCACGTTCGCCGCCACGCCCGGAACGTACAGGGTTCATGTCGTGGGACGGCCGGGCGACAAGCCGGGCTCCGGGCCCATCAGCCTGCGCATCGCAAACGTCGCGACCCACACGCAGGTGCTGGACATCAGCGGGACACTGTCTTCGCCCGGCACGATTCCGGAAACAGTGCGGACGTATCAGGCCGAAGTCGATATCGCCGCGGGCGACTACGTGCTCACGCTTGCGGACCTCGAATTCCCGCGCGCAATCGAAACGGCGGGCGTGCTCGTGTTCGAAGCGGGCGCCTCGACGCTCGCGGCATGCCTCAGCATCCCCGCGGTTTCGCAGTGCCCCGAGTCGCAGACCGTGACACTGGGCGCCGGGCGCTATCAGATCGTCGCGGCCGGCGCGATTCCAGGAAACTCCGACGGCGGCGTGTTCAGTGTGCACATTCAGGGCGTGGCGGGCGGCGCGATCGTACACAGCCGTTCTGTCGAGCTCGGCACAGTGAAACGAGTCAGCCCCGCGCGCTTCCGGCTCGACGCGGGCAACTACACGCTTTCGCTGGCTGACGTCGAGTTTCCTGTCCAGCTGCCCGAGGCTTCGGCTCTCATCACGCACGGGGCGCAGGTGACTGCGCTCGCAGATGCCACTACGCCCGACGCGGCGTTCACCGTTGCGAGCAACAACACGGGTTTCGAAGTGTTCGCGTATGTCACGCCGGATGAAGTCGCGGGCACGGGCAGCTATATCGTGAACGTTCGCCCGGAGGCGGGGCCTGCCGCCCTGAGTGTGGTCGGCACAGCCGGAAGCGCATCTGAAGGCTGGGCCACCTACACGTTCGCGGGCGATGTGCCTGCAGCCGGCAGCTATCGCGTGCGATTGGGAGATTTCCAGTTTCCCGCCGCATTGGGCGGGGCGCACGTCGCGGTGATACAGAACGGTGCCGTCATCGGCCGGACACCGCAGAACAATGTCGCCACGACGCTGACGCTCGATCTGCCGACTCTCGCGGCAGGGCCCGTCACGGTCATCGTGGTGGCGAAATCCGCGCTTGCGGCCGGGGGGGCGATTCAGCAGGCGGGCGGCACTTTCGGTCTCGAGCTGGTCTCGGCCAGCGGCACCCAGACCGTGCTCGATGTCACGCAGGGCGTGGGCGGCCTCATCAGCGTACGCAAGCTCACCATCCTTCAACCCGGCCACTACGACGTCACGATCACGGATCTCGATTTCCCCGCCGTGTTCCAGGATCTGATGGCGGTGATATCTCGCGGTGCGCAGCGCCTCGGAACGCTCATTGTCGGCAGCGGCGGCGCCAATCCCCAGGGTGGAAGCGCGGTGCTGCCGGACCTGGACGCGACCGCGGGCAATTATTCCATCACCCTCATTGCCCGACCGGGCGCGCAGGAAAATGCCGCCGCTTACGCGCTCACGGTGAGCCCATCGCCGCCCGGGCCAACGGTGACGCTGAGCGCGAGCCCGCAGTCCGTTCGCAGCGGTGGCACCACCACCCTCACCTGGAGCTCGCAGAACGCGACGTCGTGTTCCGCGACCTCGAGCCCGGCCGCCGCGTGGGGCGTCACGAAGGCGACCTCCGGAACGGAAACGAGCGCCGCGATCACGGGCTCGACCACGTTCACGTTGCGGTGTGTCGGAGCCGGCGGCCGCAGCGCCGAGCAGTCGGTCACGGTCAATCTGGAAACAGGCAACGGCAGTGGCGGCGGTGGCGGCTCGCTGGGCTGGGCAATGGTGCTGTGTCTCGGCCTGTATCACGCAATGCGCCAGGGCTCGCGGCGCCGCTCGCGGGCGAACCGGGGCTTCAACGGCGCGCGCTGAACCCCCGCCGGCGTGACTTCCCTGTCACGCCGGCGTCCGCTGCGGCCGCAGTCCCGCGCGGGTTTTTCAGCGCACTCGGCCCCTTCTGAACAGATTGACTATCGCGAGCAGCACGACCGCGCCCACCAGGGACACGATCAGCGAGCCGATGCTGAAATCGCGTGCATTGATGGTCCCCACGCCCACCAGGGGGCTGATGAGCCACCCGGCCAGCAGGGCGCCCACGATGCCGACCACGACATTGAGCAGAATTCCCTGCTGGGCATCCGTACGCATGATGAGACTCGCGACCCAGCCGATGAGACCGCCTACGACCAGCCAGATGATGAAATTCATGACGCCTCCTCGAGGCCGTTTGCCCGGGTGCCCGACGATCGCAATTTGTGTGCCCAAAGCGACAGTTGGGCCTCGGCAGGGGCGGGGGCGCAGGCTGGGCGTGGCCCGTTGCGGCGCGCGCCGTCAGCCTGGCGCAAGGGCGGCGCCCGCGCACCAGGTCACCTCCCGACCAGCGCAATCAGCGCCTTGACGCGCTTTGGGGCAAACTTTGTCCCCCGACAGACGAACAGTCCCGAAGAACATGTGCGGAATCGTTGGAGCCATCGCCGAGCGGAACATCGTGCCCATCCTCATGGAGGGCCTGCGCCGGCTCGAATATCGCGGCTACGATTCGGCCGGCATCGCCGTGCTGAACGGAACTCGGCACCTGAAGCGCCTGCGTACCGTCGGCAAGGTCCGCATGCTGCAGGAGGCGCTCGAGCAATCCCCGACCCACGGCAACCTGGGCATCGCGCACACGCGCTGGGCCACCCATGGCGTGCCGAGTGAGCGCAACGCTCATCCGCACATTTCACACGACGGCCTCGCCATCGTTCACAACGGCATCATCGAGAACCACGAAGAGCTGCGCGAGGACCTGGTGAAGCGCGGCTACCAGTTCGAGTCGGAGACCGATACGGAAGTGATCGCGCATCGCATCCACTTCCACTACGAGACGGTGAGGGATCTGTTCAAGGCCGTGCGGGCCACCGTGGCAGAGCTCGAGGGCGCCTACGCGCTCGCCGTCGTGAGCGAGCACGACCCGGAGCGCATCATCCTGGCGCGGGAGGGGTGCCCCGTCGTCATCGGCCTGGGCGTGGAGGAGAACTTCGTGGCCTCGGACGTGGCGGCCCTGCTGCCCGTGACGCGTCGTTTCGTGTTCCTGGAGGAAGGGGACGTCGCGGAGATCCGTCGCAAGTCCGTGCGCATCCTCAACAAGGAAGGCACGTCGGTCGAGCGGCCCGTGCGCGAGAGCGAGCTGTCCGCGGATGCCGCGGAGAAAGGCCCGTACCGCCACTTCATGCTCAAGGAGATTCACGAGCAGCCGCGGGCGTTCGCGAACACCTTGCAGGAGCGTGTGGCGAACGGCCGCCTGCTCGAGGCCGCGTTCGGACCGGCCGCCGCGGAAGTGTTCAAGCGCACCGAGCACGTGCACATCGTCGCGTGTGGAACGAGCTATCACGCAGCCGCCGTTGCGCGTTACCTCGTGGAGCAGATCTGCAGAATCCCCTGTTCCGTGGAGATTGCGAGCGAGTACCGCTACCGCAGCCCGGTGGTGGTGAAGAGCTCGCTGTTCGTGACGATCTCCCAGTCCGGTGAGACGGCGGACACGCTCGCCGCCCTGCGTCTCGCGAAGGACGCGGGTTATCTCTCCACGCTCAGCATCTGCAACGTGCCGGAAAGCTCCCTCGTGCGTGAGTCGGAGCTCGTCATGCTGACCCGCGCCGGCCCCGAGATCGGCGTGGCCTCCACGAAGGCGTTCACGACGCAGCTCGCCGCGCTCAGCATGCTCGTCATCGCGCTGGCGAAGCACCAGGGTGCGGATGCGGAGCGGGAGCGGGGGCTCGTGTCGCGGCTCATCGAGGTGCCGGCGCTCATCGAGAAAACCCTCGCGCTCGATCCCGTCATCGAAGATCTCGCCAAGCGCTTCGCGGACAAGCAGCACACGCTGTTCCTCGGTCGCGGCATGCTCTATCCCGTGGCGATGGAAGGCGCGCTGAAGCTGAAGGAAATCTCTTACATCCATGCAGAGGCGTATGCCGCCGGCGAGCTCAAGCACGGGCCGCTTGCGCTCGTGGATGCGAACATGCCCGTCATCACGGTGGCGCCGAACAACGACCTGCTGGAAAAGCTGAAGTCGAACCTGATGGAAGTGCGCGCCCGCGGCGGGGAGCTCATCGTGTTCGCCGATCCCGAATCCGGCATCACGCCGAGCGATGGCGTCACCGTCATCACCATGCCCAGGCACGTTGCGTACTTCCAGGCGGCGGCGGTCTACACGATTCCGCTGCAACTGCTGTCGTACCACGTCGCCATCCTGAAGGGGACGGATGTGGATCAGCCGCGGAATCTCGCGAAGAGTGTGACGGTGGAGTAGCGCCGGCGGCTCCGCTCACTGCCGCAGCTGGAAGCTCGGTGGTCGGCCTCGGACTTGACCGACACCCTCCAGGCCGTCCAGCACAAACGCGATTTTCTCGCCGGACTGGCAGCAGAGCCGCTGTGCCTGGCTCTTGCAGTCCCTCTCCCTGATGAGCCCCGCCACCTGAACACAGTGAGGGGCGATCGCGCCACCTGCACTAGCGACCGGTCTGCAGTTTCAATCGCTGGCGAATATCGGCTTTGAGGACGTCGAGGGCCGCCCCCGTGCGCACCTCGAACTTGCGTGCCACGGAAGCAAACCGTCCAACTGACTGGCATACCTCGTCGATGACGTCGCTCGCGTTGGGGACACCCCAGTTCTCTGCGACGGCCCAGTGGGCCGCTTCGCGTCAGGGCGCGGGCGTTGCTGGGGTAATCCGCCGGCATCCATCAATCGCAGTCATCAGGCGCATCCGACAGCGGGAGAGCGCGCGACGACAGCACGGCTCCAGCCGACGGATTTTCCAGTACCGGACTGGGATAACAGGCGCCGCGATCACAGGTTCAGCTGGAGCCTCGTCGTCTGTGCGAGCCCACGCCCGGCCGCGGAAAGTCGCACGCCCGGCGCCCGTCCCATCGCGCAGCAGACCAGGGAACGTCACGCGACAGAAGTCCACCCGAGTCCACCGAGAGGGACCGAGGGAACGCCATGAGAAAACACGTCCTGCTCTTCGTGCACGGCATGGGTGCATACGTCACTGAAGCGGGCGAGGCGGACCACACGTGGTCCAGGGCCGCGGCCACGGCGCTGAAGGAGCAGTACGACAAGTACCAGCTCGTGCGACGCAAGCGCTTCGAGGACCGCTTCGAAGTCGTGCACATCAACTACGACACCGAGATCTTCAAGCTCGTCCATCGATGGCAGGAGGAAAGCCGCGCGATCCTTGCGGCCGGCGTGCCCGCGGCGGCGCCGGCGCGCCGACTCGTGAAGTGGCTGGACGACGGTGCACAGCTCGAAGACAACTTCGCCTGGACGCACGCGGCGTGCGTCATCCTGTACCGCTTCTTTCCGCTCCTGCGCCAGCGGGTCAAGATTCACGTGGCCAACCAGATCCAGAAGGCGCTCGCGCCGAACGAGAACGGCGCGGTGTCCGCCTGGTCCGTCATCGCGCACTCCCTGGGGACGATCGTCACGCACGACGTCCTGCACGCCATGGACTCCACCACCACGACGAGTGAGGCAGGCATCAGCGTGCTCGACACCATGGTCCCGAGCGCGAATCTCATCGCCATGATCGCGAACGTCTCGAAGGTGCTCGAAAACGACGTGGACGTGTACGACAGCCTGGTCGTTCCGCAAAGCATGGTTCAGAACCAGTCCTGCTGTTTCAGTTACTTCAATTGCAACAACGTGCTCGATCCGTTCGTGAGGCCGGCGCCTTTCCGCCCGGGCGATGACAAGACGACATGGACGCTGGCCAGGGCAAACGGCGCGTACTTCGACATCGTCACGCGCAACGCGCACGAGCTGAACGTGCATTCGCTCCGCAACTATCTGGTCAATCCGGCCGTGCACATCCCGCTGCTCGAGCAGCTCGTCGGCGTCGGCACCATCACGGATGAGGAGAAGGAGGAGGCCGCGAAGCTCGAGGACGTCCCGCTTGACCAGCTGGGTGCGGAGGTCAGCGAGCTGACGACGCGTGTGCGCTCCCATTTCGGTGGCAGCGACCCGGACGCATCGCAGTGGTTCGATCTCGCGGGCGTGTTCTTTTCGATGCTGAGGGGCGGCAGCAATGCGTAACCGGATCTGGCGAGCACTGCAGCTTTCTCTCCTTGGGTTCGCCGCGCTGTCCGAGGCGCAGGCCGTCGAGGTGGAACCGTGTGCGGAGATCTACGAAGCGGAGATCAACGACCTGCAGAGCGGCGGGCAAACCATCGCGGGCAGCTCGGTCTATGGAGTTCTGAGTCTGCAGCTCGAGAGCGGATGCATCCTCGGTGAGAAGGACTCCACGGGGATCCGCCAGCTCTATACAGCGTTGCCGAACGTTCCGGACGAGAAGCGCGCCAAGGCACGCGCAGACCTCTTCGACGCCATCGAGGCTCAGCTGGAGGGTTTGCCGTCCAGCACGTGCGCGAATCCGGGCGACCCCGCGGCCGCCTGCATCGTGGGCCGTCAGCTGAAGAGCATCCGGGACGTGCGCGAGCTTCTGGAGCAAGGGAATCCGCCTCTCGCGGACCCGAAGTTGAGCAACAACAACTGGACAGTGGTGACCGGCGCGGGGCGCATCCCCATCAGCGGCGTGGCACTTCAGCCGCTTCTGGCAACAGAGTGTGCAGAGGGGGCGCTCACGCCCAGGTGTCGTACGGCGGTCGATCTCGCTGCGAAGCTCATGCGCAGCGCGCTAGGAACGTTCCAGGCGATCAGCGCTCATGCGCGTCCCACCATCGAAGGCAACGCAGAGTTCCTCTCGAAGCGGGACAAGGAATGGAACAGCTACTTCAACGACATATCGGTGCAGTACCCCTGGGAGCTCGGCTTCAATGGCTGGTGGTTCCAGAAGAAGACACCTGCCGAGGAGCGCCGCGGCTTTCCTCGCGCACCGGCGCGGAAGTTCATCGCTCTGCATCCCGCGGTGGGGTTCGAGTACGCCGAGGGCATCGACGGGAAGCGCACCACGCAGGGTGCCGTGGTGCTGGAGGTCTTCGGCTATGAGCGATGGCATTGGAAGGACGGCAAGGCGGCCGGGCGCGTTGGCGCTTCGCTCGCCATTTCCTTCACCGATGTGGTGGGTGCCGACTCCGTAGGCTATGGAATGATGTTCCACACACCGTACAGGAACATGTCCATGGGTGCGGTGTGGCGCGACGGCGATTCCGGCGAGAGCGTCAACTTCATCTTCAACCTCGACCCGTCCTCGTGGATCAACCATTACAGGAACTTCGACCTGATGGAGTTCATCAAGGCTCCCGCGCTCTGACGGAGTCCCGCATGAGGCTGCGGGGCGTTGCCGGCGGACTCTTCGGGCTCGTGTCGCACTGGGCGCTGGGGCAAGCGCGGCGCGCGCGAGGCGCTCGTCAGCCCATCAGTTCAGGACCTCGAACCCGTGCTTCTCGAAGATGGCGCGTGTATCGGCGCTGTGGACGAACTGCGCGTACTGCACGCCGGCCGGCGTGGCGGCGGTAGTTGCGGCGATGGGATAGCGGATGGGCGGATGCGAGTCCTCGGGAAACGTGCCGGCGATGCGCACGCGCTTCTCGGCCTGGGCATCCGTGCCATACACGATGCCGAGGCTGGCCTCGCCGCGGGCGACGTAGGCCAATGCCGTGCGCACGTTCTCCGCTCGCACCAGCCTCGCTTTCACGGAATCCCATACGCCGAGCTTCGTGAGGGCCGCCTGCGCGTACTTCCCGACGGGAACGGAATCGGGGTCTCCCGTGGCGAGGCGCCCATTCGGGCCGAGCGCCGCGTTGAGTGCAAAGCCGGGCTTGATATCGATCTTCACCGCGCGGTCGGCGGGGGAGATGAGGACCAGCCGGTTGCCCACCACATTGCGCCGCGTTTCGGGGCGAATGAGCTTCCGCTCGGCGAGGTAGTCCATCCATTCCTCATCCGCCGAGAAGAACACCTCCGCCTGGGCGCCGCTTTCCACCTGGCGCGCGAGCGCGGAGCTGGCAGCGAACGAGGGCTTCACGTCGATGCCGGTCCTGGCCTTGAACGCGGTGTTGATCTCGCCCAGCACGTCCGTCAGCGACGCGGCCGCGAAGACGATGATGGGCTTGCCCTGCGCCTGGGGAGCATCGGCTGCGCGCGAGGTGGCGGGAAACGCGCCCACCGCGAGCCCGGTCGCGAGCGCGAGCAGTGCCAGGACGGCACGACGGGAAATGAACCGATCGGTCATGACGGCGCCCTCGCGTTCTTCGCGGTATCTAAAAGAATATAGCGACGCGGCTGCCGCGATCGCAATAACAGGGCGGTCCCCCGAAGAGGGTTCGTCTTTCTCCGCCCCGGCGCGCGGCACCTGGCCCTCCCCGTCGCCCTTTGGTGCGCCCACCCCTTGAAGGCCCCGCTCCGCAGCGCGATTCTTGCGGCCTTCGTCTGTTTGCGGAGCCCGCGATGATCAGCGTTCGCTTTCGTCTGGATGTGAGCCCCGGCTGCTCGATCGGCCCGGGGAAGATCGCGCTGCTCCAGGGCATTCAGCAGTGCGGGTCGTTGCGCCGTGCAGCGCAGGACCTGGGCATGAGCTACCGGCGGGCGTGGCTGCTGGTGGATGGCCTCAACCGCTCGTTCAAGGACCCCGTGACGACCGCGAGCGTCGGCGGCAAGGGTGGTGGCGGCGTGAAGCTCACCGCGCTGGGTGAGGATCTGATCCGCCGCTATGGGATCCTCTCGAAGCGTTTCGAGAGGCTGGCCGACAAGGCCTTCGGGCCCGTGGCCGTCGGGGCCGCGCGGCAGGCCGCCCGCCCACCGTCCGCGCCCCGCCGCAGCCTGGCGCGCGGGCAGGAGGCGTAGCCTTCAGCGCGGCCAACCGCGCTTTCCACGGACAGCGCCCCGGCGAAACCCGGGCCGCCTTCCCGTAGAGGGCGGCTATGGCCCCGTGCGCACCTTCTCCGGAAGCGCCACGGAAAGCTCCAGCACCTCGTGCCCGGCCTCGCGCTCCACGTGCACCTGGATGGCTTCGGGGTCGACGTTCACGTACTTGCGAATGACCTCCAGCAGCTCACGACGCAGGAGCGGCAGGTAGTCCGGCCCGCCGCGCGCGCTGCGCTCCTGGGCCACGATGATGCGCAGGCGTTCCTTGGCGACCGAGGCGGACGGGGGCGTGCGACGAAACAGATCGAGCAACCCCATGGTCAACCTCCGAACATGCGCGCAAAGAAGCCTTTCTTCGGCTCGTCGACGAACTTCAGGGGCACCGTCTCGCCGAGGAGGCGCGCAACAGCGTCCTCATAGGCGCGCGAGGCGTCACTCTGGTCGTTGAGGATGACCGGCGTGCCGGCGTTCGACGCCGAAAGCACGTCCGGGGATTCGGGAACCACGCCGACCACGTCGAGGCCGAGGATCTCCTTCACGTCGGCGACGCTCATCATCTCGCCGGTGGCCACGCGACGCGGGCTGTAACGAGTGAGCAGCAGGTGCTCCTTCACGCCGCCGTTGCCCTGTTCGGCCTTGGCCGTCTTGCTGGCGAGAAGGCCGAGGATGCGATCCGAGTCGCGTACGGAGGAGACCTCCGGGTTCACGACCACGACGGCGCGATCCGCGAAATACATGGCGAGGTGCGCGCCCTTCTCGATGCCGGCGGGTGAATCGCAAATGATGTAGTCGAAGCCATCCGCGGCGAGGTCATCGAGCACGCGCTTCACGCCCTCGGGCGTCAGGGCGTCCTTGTCGCGGGTCTGCGAGGCCGCGAGCACGTGGAGCGTCTCCAGTCGCTTGTCCTTGATCAGCGCCTGCTTCAGCGTGCAGTCGCCCTGGATCACGTTCACGAAGTCGTACACCACGCGGCGCTCGCACCCCATGATGAGGTCGAGGTTGCGCAGGCCGATGTCGAAGTCGATGACGGCGACACGCTTGCCGCGCCGGGCGAGGCCGCAGGCGAGGCTGGCCGAGGTGGTCGTCTTGCCGACGCCGCCCTTGCCTGAAGTCACTACGATGATCTCGGTCAATGCAGGGTCTCCTTCAAATTGATGTGCCTTCGGTCGGTGGGTCGTGTGAGGGGCTCACGCGCCGATGCGCGCGAACTTGAGGTCGTCGCCGGCGAGCCAGGCCTGCACCGGGCGGCCGGCGAGCTCGGGCGGAATGGTCTCGAACACACGGAACACGCCGGCGATCGACACGAGCTCCGCGTGGAACTCCTGGCAGAACATCCGGGCGCTCACTTCGCCGCGCGCACCGGCCATGGCACGGCCGCGCAGCGTTCCGTAGATGTGCACGCACCCATCAGCCATCACTTCGGCGCCGGCGCCGACGGTGGAGGTGACGACGAGATCCCGGTGGCGCGCGTAGACGCGCTGGCCGGAGCGCACGGGCTGGTGCTGCATGAGGGTCGGGTGACTCGGCGGCGGCTCGGGTGCCGGGGGTTCCGCAGGCTGCAGGACCGGGGGTGCCCTGGTGCTCGGCGGGCGGAAGTAGGTGAGCACAGGCAGGTCCAGCGAGCGCGCCAGCGTCTCGGTGGCGGCGGTGCCGTGCGCGAGGCCCACCGCGATCATGCCGGCACGGCGCACGGCATCGGCTACCGCACGAATCTCGGCCACGTCGGGCTCGCGATCGAGCGCGCTCAGGTCCAGGCACACGGCCGTGCGCTCGAAGAAGCGCGGCGCCGTGGCCACGCGCCCCGTCAGCTCATCGAGAATGGCGCCGGGATCCGTGGTCCGGATACGCACCTGGGCGAGGCCCACCTGGCCAAACCGAATGTCGAGGACGGCGGAAGTACGTGGCGCGTCGGCAGCTGGCTTGTTCATCTTCGGAAGCAAACTTCGCTCAGGGTGACGTGGCGAGAGAGAGGGGGGCGCGAAAATTTGCGGGAGTGTACCGGGGGATGGGCGGCGATGCAGTCTGCAAAACGTCGCGAGAGGGGTACGAATTTTCCACGTCGCTTCTTTTGAAGCACGAAGGGTTCGCGCCGTGCAGGGCGCAGCCCGACTGAGCTGCGTGACGCTGGGAGTTTCGCCACCTGGCGAGCCGCGGCGTTTCTGTGCTCAGGTGGATGTCGCGCCCGGTCGGGCAAGATCGATGGCAGCTCAGGCAGCTCAGGCAGCTCAGGCAGCTCAGGCAGCTCAGCGCGAGTGCCGAACCTCGAGTGCCGGTGGGGCTTCGAGGATCAGTCCAGCGTGAGCTTGGCGTGCAGGTCGTAGGCGTCCGAAGCAGTGATCTCGACGGCAGCCCAGTCGCCCGGCTTCAGATGTTTTGCGCCCTCGATGCGGACGACCCCGTCGATGTCGGGCGCGTCACCTTCGGTGCGGGCAATGGCTGTCGTGCCGTCTATGGCATCCACGAGCACGCGGGTGCGCTGGCCCACGCGGCGAGCCAGGCGGCGCGCGCTGATCTCCGAGGCGAGGGCCATGAAACGCTGGTGACGTTCGTCCTGCACTTCGGGCGGCACATGGTCCGGCAGGGCGTTCGAGGTGGCCCCCTCCACGGGGGAGTACCTGAAGCAGCCGACCCGGTCGAGCTGGGCTTCCTCGAGCCACGCGAGGAGCTCTTCGAACTCCGCGTCGGTCTCGCCGGGGAAGCCGACGATGAACGTGCTGCGGATGACGAGGTCTGGGCAAACCTCCCGCCAGCCACGGATGCGCGCCAGAGTGTTCTCTGCATGCGCGGGCCGGCGCATGCGCTTGAGCACAGTGGGGCTGCCATGCTGGAAGGGGATGTCGAGATAGGGCAGCACACGCTTCTCCGCCATCAGCGGGATGACGGCGTCCACGTGCGGGTAGGGATACACGTAATGCAGGCGGACCCACGCCCCGAGCGAACCGAGCCCGCGCGCGAGATCGATGAAGCGGGTTTCGTACGGCTGGTCCCGCCAGGTGCCGGGCCGGTACCTGATGTCCGCGCCGTACGCGCTCGTGTCCTGCGAGATGACGAGCAGCTCCTTCACGCCCGCCCGCACCAGCCGTTCGCCTTCGCGCAACACGTCATCGATGGAGCGGCTCGCGAGCCTGCCTCGCATGGCCGGGATGATGCAGAAGCTGCACTTGTTGTTGCAGCCTTCCGAAATTTTCAGGTACGCGTAGTGGCGCGGCGTGAGGCGGATGCCTTGCGGCGGCAGCAGGTCGAAGAAGGGATCGTGCGCGGGCGGCAGATGCTCGTGTACGGCGGAGACCACATCTTCATAGGCGTGCGGCCCCGTGACCTTCAGCACGCGCGGATGTCGCTCGAGAATGCGCTCTGGCCGGGCACCCAGGCAGCCCGTGACGATGACGCGCCCGTTCTGCTCCAGCGCCTCGCCAATCGCGTCCAGCGATTCGTCGACCGCGGCGTCGATGAACCCGCACGTATTCACGACCACGACGTCCGCCGAATCGTAGCTCGGCGCCACGTCATACCCTTCCGCGCGCAGGTGGGTGAGGATGCGCTCGGAGTCGACCAGCGCCTTGGGGCAGCCGAGACTGACGAACCCGACCTTGGGAGCACGTTGCCGCATGGATAGAGAAAGAAGAAGTGCAGCCGGGCCGCTCAGGGCGCTTCGGCATCCTCACTGGAGGTGGCCGGCTCCAACACGTCGGCATCCAGCGACGCGCGCAACTGGGCGTTCTTCGCGAGCTGCAGGGCGAAGAACAGCGCGAGTGCCACGAGAGGCAGGAGCAGCCACGGCCAGACGGCCTGGCGGCGGTCCGCGGCTGCGGCGTGGGAAACGTGGCTGGGCTCGGACGACATGGCGGCGAGAGCCTACGCCGCGACCGGCCGTCGGGCAACCAGCCGGCCCGCGGTCACCGCTGCGCTTCGAGACGAACGTCTCCACTCCGTCGGGCGGCCACGTCGGGTGCCGCGGGCCCGCGCAGAAGCCTGTTCGTGGCCGTTCGTCTTGCTGTACTGTCCCGGCCGAAATTCGCGCGCACCAGCTCGAGGACCAATGGCTTTCGATCGCGACTACTACCAGCGTTTCTACTTCGATCCACGCACAGCGGTGACCACCCGCGCCGAGGCACGCAACCGCGCCCGGCTCATCGCGGCTCACGCGGATTACATCGGCCTGCCGGTGCGTCGCATTCTCGACGCAGGCTGTGGCACAGGCATGTTACGCGCGCCGCTGCTGCGGCTCCTGCCGCGAGCGCAGTACACCGGCATGGAGACGAGCGAGTACCTCTGCGAGCGATTCGGCTGGGACCTCGGTCTCATCCAGACTTATCGCGCGAAGAAGCCGTTCGATCTCGTCATCTGCTACGACGTCGTGCAGTACCTCGACCCGGCCACCGCGCGCCTCGCGCTCAACAATCTCGCGCGGCTCTGTCGTGGCATGCTCTACTTCACTGCGCTCACGAAGAAGGACTGGGAGGAGAACTGCGACAAAAGTCGCACCGATGCGAACGTCTATCTGCGAACGGCGGAGTGGTATCGCGCGGGCCTGCGGCGTAACTTTCGCGACATCGGGTCGGGCTTCTGGCTCAGGCGTGGGGTGCCGCTCACGGTCTGGGACCTCGAGTCCGGAGCATAGTCATCACTGGCATACGAGTGCCTGGTCGACCCTGTGACGTTCAAGGATCACTTCTCGCGGCTCGCCGCGCAGTACGCGGAGTTTCGTCCGCGGTACCCCGGGGCGCTGTTCGATTTCATTGCGCGCAACAGCCCCGGGCGGGCACTGGCCTGGGATTGTGCGTGCGGCAGCGGCCAGGCGACGCTGGATCTGGCCGAGCGTTTCGCCGCCGTCATCGCCACCGATGCAAGCCCGGAGCAGATCGCCGCCGCGAAACCTCACCCCAAGGTCACATACTCCGTCGCGCGTGCTGAAGAGAGCGGCCTCGCGAAAGAATCGATCGATCTCGTCACGGTCGCGCAGTCCCTGCACTGGTTCGACCGCCCCCGCTTCTATGAAGAAGTGCGCCGGGTGCTGCGCCCCGAAGGCGCCATCGCTGTGTGGACCTACGGCATCCCGCGCCTGAACGACACGAACCTCGATCCGCTGATGCAGTCCTTCTACTGGGAAACGGTCGGCCCGTACTGGCCGCCCGAGCGGCGTTACATCGAGGATGGCTACCGCTCGATCGACTTCCCGTTCAACGAGGTCCTCTGTCCTTCGCTCAGCATGCGCGAGCACTGGACCCTGCCTCAGTTCCTCGGCTACATGCGAAGCTGGTCCGCGACGGGGCGTTACGTGGATGCCCGCGGCGAAGATCCCGTCATCCAGGCGGGCGAGCAGCTCTCCGCGTACTGGGGTGAGCGGCCACGCGCGGTGAGCTGGCCACTGTCGCTCAAGTTCGGGCGCAAATGAGCACGCCCGCCGCCCAGGTGGTCTGGACGCTGCGCTTTCGCGGCTGGATCTCGTGCCGGCGCGACGGGGAGGGGCCGCTCGGCCTCATCCTGGTGGGCCGCACGGAAGAGCAGCCCAGTGAATCGGTGCAGCTCGCGTTCTCTTGCCCGACCCCGGTCGACCTGCCGGACGCGCTGGAGGACGCCATGGTCGAGAAGCTGGAGGATCACACTTACCGCCTCTCGAGCGGCGACCGGAGCTGGACCCTGCGGGCGGTGGCGCACGTCCATCGCGAAGCGACCATTGCCTTCTACAAGGCGCTGCCGCCGCGGCCGGTGCCGTGGCGCAAGCGGGTGTTCTGGCGCGTGATGCTGGCGCTTGCGGCACACCCGCTCAGCCGGCGCCTGTTCCTGCGCGGCCACTGAAGCCGGCCGCTTCCGGCTAGAATTGCCGCCCCGGCGCTGCGCGCCCGCACGAATCACAGGCTTCCCATGGCGAACGACGGCCGGGTTCCGGTCACCGTGCTGACGGGCTTCCTCGGCTCCGGCAAGACCACGCTCCTCAACCGCATCCTCTCCGAGCGCCATGGCAAGCGCATCGCCGTCATCGAGAACGAGTTCGGCGAAGTGGGTGTCGATCACCAGCTCGTGATCGGCGCGGAGGAAGAGATCTTCGAGACCGCCAACGGTTGCATCTGCTGCACGGTGCGCGGCGACCTGATCCGCGTCCTCGGCCAGCTCACGAAGCGGCGGGACCGGTTCGACTACGTCATCATCGAGACCACCGGTCTCGCCGATCCCGGCCCGGTCGCGCAGACGTTCTTCATCGACGACGATCTCAAGGACCACTTCCAGCTCGACGCCATCGTCACGCTGGTGGACGCGAAGCACGCCGAGAACCATCTCGAGGAGGTGCGCGCGGCCGCAGAGCAGATCGCGTTCGCGGACGTGGTGCTGCTCAACAAGACCGATCTCGTCGCGGAGCCGGATCTTGCCAGGGTCGAGCGGCGAGTGCGCTCCATCAACCGCACGGCACAGCTGTTTCGTACTCAGGCGGCTACGCTGCCCATCGAAAGCGTGCTGGGCCTGGGCGCGTTCGATCTCGACCGGGCGCTCGCGGTGGACAAGGGGTTTCTCGAGCCCGAGTACCCGTTCGAGTGGGCTGGCGTGTTCGAGCTGGCCGGCGGGCCGCAGCGCATTCTCACGGGCAGCGGCCAGGATCATGCGCATGCGCATGAAGATCATCAGGAGCACGAGTCTCACGACGGCCATGCGGCAAGCCATGAAGGTGGAGAGGCGCATGAGCACCTGGACCAGCACGACCCCGGTCATCATCACGCGGGGCTCGGCATCACGTTCCTGCGTGTTTCCGCGGCAGACGCGGCGGAGCTCGACGCGCAGATCGAGCCGGCGCTGCGCGCGTTCGCGGAGCCGCCGCTCGATGTGCCGTGCGGTGGCGTGCTCGAATGCGGCGCGCACCTCTACCGTCTCGACGTGGGCCACGAAGGCGCGGAGTTCACGCTCAACGTCGGGGAGCCCGGCACCTGCGCCGTGTTCTGCGAGCACGTGCCCCAGGAGCTCTCGCTGCGGCTGGAAGGGGCGGCTCTCCTGGCGGAAAGGCAGTTTGCCTCCCACCACCATCATGACGAAGAGATCACCTCCATCGGCATCTCGGATCCGCGCCCGCTCGACGGGCGCAAGCTCGAGGAGTGGCTCGGCTACCTCCTGCAGAGCCAGGGCCAGGACATCTTCCGCATGAAAGGCGTGCTCAATCTCCAGGGCGAGGAGCGCCGGTTCGTCTTCCACGGCGTTCACATGATGCTCGACTCGCGTCTCGAGCGGCCGTGGAATGGCCCGCGTCAGAACAGTCTCGTCTTCATCGGCCGCAAGCTCGACCGGCAGGAAATCGAAGCAGGCTTCGAGTCCTGCGTCGCATGAGCCTTGCCGTGCTCAATGAGCGCGCCGCGATCGCGCTCGATGCCTACATAGTCGACTTCGCATGGTCGCATGATGGGCGGTCGCTGGCCGTCATCGGTGGCGAAGGGGCCGTCGCCCTGTTGAGCGCCACGGACGACGAGCCGCAGCCGCGCGTGCTGGGCGAGCATGCGCTGGGCGCGATTGCGATCGCGTGGCAGCCGGGCGGAACACTCATTGCCTCGTCCGGGCAGGATGGCGAGGTGGTGTTGTGGGATAGCGTTGCCGGCGCCGCCGTGAAGCGGCTGCGGCCCGGCACCGCATGGACCGAGCATCTCGCGTTCTCTCCAGATGGGAAGTTGCTCGCCACCGCCACTGGCAAAGCGCTGAAGCTCTGGGGCGCAGACGGCGAGCTCGTGCACGAGTTCGAACCGCTCGCTGCAACGATCGCCGCCATTGCCTGGGACAAGCCCGGCCGCGATCTCGCGGCAGCCACGCAGGGCGCGGTGGTCGTCCAGCGCATCGAGCCGCCGCAGTTCACGCAGCGCAAGCATTCCTGGCCCGCCGCCTGCCTCACGGCTGCGTACAGCCCGAACGGCAAGGTGCTCGCGAGCGGCATGCAGGACGGCACCGTGCATTTCTGGATGCTCACCACCGGGAAGGACTCGCAGATGCGCGGCTATCCTTCCAAGGTGACGCTCACCGAATGGAGCTCGAACGGCCGGTACCTTGCGACCGCGGCCGGCAGCGATGTGGTCGTGTGGGACTTCGGCGGCAAGGGCCCGGAAGGCTCGCAGCCCCTGGAGCTGCAGGGCCACACCGAGAGGGTCACGCACCTCGCGTTCCATCCGAATGGTCCCTGGCTCGCGTCCGCGGGCAAGGACTGGCGTGTGTCGCTCTGGTGCCCGGGCAAGGAAACCCGGGTGATCGATGCTCACCTGCTCGGCGAAGTGACGGCCCTGCGCTGGTCACCGGACGGGCAGCGCCTGGCCGTGGGCGAGAGCAAAGGGCGCGTCACCGTATATGACCTCGTGAGCCGCTCGACCCGGCGCTGAAACGCGCCTTCAGGACGTGGGCGAACGAAGCTCGATGGCTGTCTGCGCGGGCACGTGGATGCGGCGGGCACGGAACAGGCCGCTGTAGGCGTTCAGCTGCGCCCCGAAGGACTGCATCCACGTGAACCGCTTCAGGACGCGGGCGCGCGCTGCAGCACCCACCGCTTCGATGTCTCGTTCGTAGAGCGCTGCGATGGCCTCCGCCATGCTCTCGCCGCAACTCGGTTTCGCGAGCATGCCGACGCTTTCGTCGATGATCTCGGGGATGGCGCCGGCGCGCGCGCCGACCACGGGCCGCCCGCAAGCCATGGCCTCCAGGATGACGAGCCCGAAGGTCTCCTTCGTCCCCGCATGCACGAGCGCATCCACCGAAGCCAGCCACTGGGCGAGCTCATGGCTGTCCCGCCGATAGCGCAGCATGGTGATGTTCGCGGTGGGCCGCGCGTCGCGGTCCCCGCCGATGAGCAGCAGGTGATACGGGCGCCCCAGCCGCGCGAAAGCGTGCAGCAGCACGTCGACGTTCTTCTCTCCCGAGAACCGGCCCGCGAACGCCAGCAGGCGCGTGTCGGGAGGCAGCCCGAGCTTTGAACGCAGATCGAGCGTGCGCCGCTCCGGCGAGAAGATCTCGGCATCCACGCCGAGGGGCTGATGCACGGTGTGGTGCACACCGAGGCTGCCCAGGTACTCGCACATGAGGCGGCTGGGGACGAACACCACGTCGAACCGCTCATAGAGCCATCGAACGTAGCGCCCGAGCGTCCGTTCCGTGACGGCGCCGATGCGGCGCGCGATGATCTGCGGCAGATTCGAGTGATAGAACGCGGCGAGCGGAACGCGCCTTCGCTGCGCCACGCGCCAGGCGCACCAGGCGGGGTGGAACGCGTCGCCGACCTCGATGAGATCGGGTTGCAGCTCGTCGATGAGCCGCGCCCAGCGGCGGGGGTTGAGCGGCAAGCGATAGTTGAAAGTGCCTGGCCAGGGGTAACCGGGCACCGTGCACACGCCACCCGGATCCAGATGCTCGATCTCGCCCGGCACGAGAATGGAGTGTTTCCAGCTCGTGTTTGCTTTCAGCCAGGCCTGCTTGGCGGTCAGATACCGCTTCACACCGCCACTCGTCGGCGAATAGAACAGGGTCGTGTCGACGAGATGCATGCGATGTTTCTGCTTGGCGACTGGTTGGCGCGATTCTTGTTTGATGACCAGCAAACTTTGGGCCTGCATTGCACCTTTCCGACAATAATGTGTCAAGCACGTTGCGGGCTTCGTGGTTGCAGGCGCTTCTCCTCATGCGCAGACTGCACATCCAGGGGGATGCAACGAGAAACAACGTGAAAGGCAGTTCGTGAGCGCGCGCACCATCTCCTTCGTCATCATCACAGCGGCCACTGTTTTTCTTACACACGGTCGCGTCACGCACGCGTCCACGATCGACGCCGGGAAGCTCGAAGAGCTGACGCGTTCGATCGAGCCCCGCGTCATCGAGTGGCGCAGGGACATTCACCAGAACCCGGAGCTGTCGAATCGCGAAGTGAGGACCGCCAAGCTCGTGGCGGAGCACCTGAAACGTCTGGGCCTCGAGGTGCGCACGGGCATCGCGCACACCGGTGTGAGCGCGTATCTGAAGGGAGGCCGCCCCGGGCCGACCATCGCGCTGCGCGCGGACATGGATGCGCTGCCCGTCACGGAGAAGACGGACGTGCCTTTCAGGTCCCGCGCCACCGGCACCTATCGCGGCGAGACCGTCGGCGTGATGCATGCATGCGGGCACGACGTGCACACGTCCGTTCTCATGGGCGTGGCGCAGACGCTCACGGCGATGCGCGCATCGCTTCCCGGCAACGTGCTCTTCATCTTCCAGCCGGCCGAAGAAGGCGCGCCGGACGGCGAGCAGGGCGGCGCGAGCCTGATGCTGAAGGAAGGGCTCTTCGAGAAGTATCCGCCCGAAGCGGTGTTCGGCCTGCATTCCTGGTCGATGCTGCGCGCCGGGGAGATCGGCCTGCGCATCGGGCCCATGATGGCGGCCTCCGATTCCTTCCGTGTCGAGGTGCTGGGCCGTCAGGCGCATGGCTCGCGGCCCTGGCAGAGCATCGATCCCATCGTCACCTCCGCGCAGATCATCAACGCCCTGCAGACCATCGTGAGCCGGCAGGTCGATCTCACGCAGAACCCCGCCGTCGTGACCGTGGGGGCCATCAAGGGCGGCGTTCGCCACAACATCATCCCGGACCGGGCGGAGTTCCTCGGTACCATCCGGACGTTCGACAAGACGCAGCGGGCCGAGATCATTTCCGGCATGAAGCGGGTCATCGAGAGCACGGCCGCTTCGGCCGGCGCCACGGCCACATTCACGGTGGCTGCCGACGGCAACCCGGTCACCTACAACGATCCGGGGCTCACGGAGCGCATGCTCCCGACGCTGCGACGGGTCGTGGGCGAGCAGAACGTGAAGATCGTGCCGCTGGTGACGGGAGCCGAGGACTTCTCCTTCTACGCGGAAAAGGTGCCGTCCCTGTTCTTCCTGGTGGGCGCGACCCCCGCCGGCCAGGATCCGGCCACGGCCCCCGGCAATCACTCCGACTACTTCTACGTCGACGAGGACAGCATCCCGATTGCGCTGAGGGCCCTGACACAGGTGGCGGTGGACTATCTCGGTACCCCAAGGTAGGTCTCGCCCGGCGCGGCCGCGACCCCGCTTTCGGGGCCGGGCCGCCGTCCGGGCCCGCCGGATATTGTCCCGGACCTCGGCCCGGTACCCGGCCGACCGGCTGGCGGGGTGGCCTGCCGGGCATCACACCTGCTACGGGCGACGCCGAATCACGACACATCGTTGCAGGACTTTTGCCGTACGTTACAAAGGGAGCTCCGGGATTCGCGCAAGCAGCTCGAAACGGGTACACCGCCGCACCTCCATGGCGTTCGGCGGTCTATGTCGGTTTCTCAGCCCCGGATAGGGAAGGATTTGATCGTGCGAATGATTCGTGGATTCGGAGCCAGTCTGCTCGTTGCGTCCCTGGTGATGGTGTCGGCCTGTGCCACTTCGCCCAGCACGGCGAGGGGAAGCCAGGAGGACGTTGCGGTGGTACTGGTTGCCGGCGCAACCGGCGGCACCGGCCAGGCGGTGGTGGATCGGGCCCTGGCCAGCGGCTATCGCGTCCGCGCGTTGGTGCGCGATGAAGCGAAGGCTCGCGCCCTGTTCGGGGATCGCGTGCAATACGCCGTCGGCGACGTGCGGGACCCGCGCTCGCTCAGGCGGGCGGTGAAGGGCGTCGACCAGGTGATCTCCGCGTTGGGCACGAACATCCAGCGCGACCCGGGGAACAGCCCGGAGCTCGTTGATTACGCGGGCGTGAAGGCGCTCGCGGAGGCCGCGAAAGCGGCCGGTGTCTCGCAGTTCATCCTCGTGTCATCGATGGGCGTCACCCATCCCGAGCACCAGCTGAACGCGATGCTCGACAACATCTTGCAGTGGAAGTTGAAAGGGGAAGACGCAGTGCGCGAGACGGGGATCAGCTACACCATCGTGCGGCCGGGAGCGCTCACGAACGAGCCGGGCGGCCAGCGCGGCATCCGTATCATGCAGGGAGATCCCACGGCAGGGGCAGGCAGCGTCTCACGGTCCGATCTGGCCGCCGTGCTCGTGAGCGCCATCGGCCGGCCCGACCTCTACGGCAAGACCTTCGAAATCGTCGGCGATCATCGCCATGCCCGCATCGAGTGGGCGAGTCTCTACAACAACCTGGAACCCGATGTCCGCTGAACAAAACTCCGCCGCGAGCAGCGGCCTGGGGCGGCTTCTCAGCCGCCTCGCACCCATCGAACCCCGCGAAACCCCTGCCGTCGTCGCGTCGTTCTGCCTCTTCTTCTTCATGTGGGCCGGCTACTTCGCCGTGCGCCCGGTGCGCGAGACCATCGGTACCGTGCTGGGGCGGGAGCAGGTCGCCAACCTGTGGATCTTCACCGCGGCCTTCTCGGTGCTGATCATCCCGCTGTACGGCGCTATCGTCGCCCGCTTCCCACGCAGCATCTTCCTGCCGGCAACGTATGGCGTCGTGGCGTTCGTGCTCGCGGCCATCGGCGTCGCCATGCAGGGCGGGGAGGTCAATCAGGCGCTGGGGAAGGTCTTCTACGTCTTCATCAGCGTGGTGAACCTGTTCCTGATCTCCATGTTCTGGAGCTTCCTCCTGGAGCTCTTCGAGAGCGGGCAGACCAAGCGCCTCTTCGGCGTCATCGCCGCGGGCGGCAGCGCGGGCGCGCTGGCCGGGCCACTGGTCTCCGACCTCACCGTGGGCTTCGTCGGCAACAGCGGCATTCTGTATCTCGGAGCCGCGCTGTTCGTCGCTGCGATCGTCTGCCAGCGCATCCTGCTGAAGATCTGGACGGAGCGCACGAACGTGGGCCCCAACGCGGCGCGTGAGGATCGGCCGATCGGCGGTAGCCTGTTCGGCGGCATCACGCTGATTCTGAAGTCGCCGTACATCATGGGCATCGCCCTGTTCGTGGTGTTCATCGCTACGGTGAACACGCTGCTGTACTTCGAGCAGCTGCGCCTGGTGGAGATCACGTTTGCGGATAACACGGCGCGCACGCGCGTGTTCGCGCGCCTGGACTGGATCGTTCAGACGCTCACGGTGCTTTCGCAGATCTTCATCACGGGCCGTGTCGCCTCCCGTTTCGGCGTCACCGCGCTTCTGACGCTGGTGCCGCTCGCCATGGTCGGCGGCTTCCTGGCCATCGCCGCGACGGGCACGTTCGCGGTGCTCGCGGTCGTGTTCGTCCTGCGTCGTGCGTGCGAGTACGCGTTCGTGCGCCCCGCTCGCGAAATGCTCTGGAGCAGGCTCGACAAGGAAACGAAGTACAAGGCGAAGAACACCGTCGACGTGCCGATCTATCGCGGTGCCGATGCGATTGCCGCACAGATCAACAACGTCGTGGCCTCCTCGACAGTGGGCGTCACAGGCGTTGCGCTGCTGGGCGCGGGCGTCGCTGCGGCGTGGGGCGTGCTCGGCTGGTGGCTCGGGCGGAAGAGCGACAAGGGCGACACCGGCGTGGGCGCGGGAGCGGGCGCGGCCCAGCCTTCTCACGGCCACTAGCACACTGGGGAAAGTGGCCTGCGGGCCCTGTCTCCCTTCTCGTGCTCTCGATTCCGGCCGGCAAAGATCACCACTTTGCCGGCCGTTTCGCAGGTCAGATCACGCCGCGCTGATCTGGAGGCTGCGTGCCTCGCGCGCAGTCGCAATCGCTTCGATCACTTCCTCGGCACTTGCGAACCGCTGTTCACGCGCCTTGGCGAGCAGGCGCGCGAGCAGCGGCTGGTAGTGCGCGTAGCGTTCCGGGAGCTCTGGCAGCGGCGCGTTCACATGCTGCTGCAGCACTTCGATTGCAGACGAGCCGGAGAAGGGTTTCCGGCCCGTGAGCATCTCGTAGAAGATGATGCCGAGGCTGTAGAGATCTGTCCTGGCGTCGAGCTGTTCACCCAGCGCCTGTTCCGGGCTCATGTAGTACGGTGAGCCGCGTAGCACGCCGGTGTACGTGCTCTGCAGGCCGCCTTCGAGATTCCGCGCCAGGCCGAAGTCGATCAGGGCGACTTCATCATTCTCCCGAAGCATGACATTCGGTGGCTTCAGATCCCGGTGGAGGATGCCTGCGTGGTGCACTACGCGCAGGGCAGAAGCGATGTCCTCCACGTACCGCAGCGATTCCTGCTCGGTAATGCCTTGCTGGAGCCGAGCCTTGAGATCTCCGCGCGGGAAGTACTCCATCGCCAGGTACTCACGGCCTTCGTGTACGCCGTAGTCGTGCAACTCCACCACGGCGGGATGGCGGATGTTCGAAATGGCTTCGTACTCGCGCGCCAGAAGCTGGCGACCACCGCCTTCGTCACTCTGCTCCACGCTGACTTTCAGCGCGACGTCCCGGCCCAGAGCCTCGCTCGCAGCGAGGTACACCGTGGCCTTTTCCGACTCGCCGATCTGCGAGCGGATCGTGTAGCCGGGAATAAGGTTGACTGGAAGAGGTTCGGGTTCGGGCGCCGCCGCAGCGGAATCGCCTTTGGGCTCGGCAACGGCAACCACTTCCTCCACGACAGGGGCCGCGTGTTCACCGCTCTGCGCGAGCTTCGCCTGGCGACGCGCGGTGCGCCGTTCAATACGTCGCAACGCGAGGCGCACGGACGCTTTGAGGCGCTCTGGAGTGAGCAGGCGCTTGGGCAAGTAGTCCACGGCACCAAGTTGTAGTGCGCGTACGGCCGTGAGCTCGTTGCCATCCTCAGCGAGGGCGAGCACAGCAGGGAAAGTTGGCAGGCTGCGAAAGTGCCTCAGCAGCAGGATGCCTTCCGCACGCGGGTCTTCCGGGTGATCCCCATACTGGGAGGTCAGTAGCACCAGGTCGTAGTCGTCATATGTGAGCGTGTCGCGAACACGCTCGAACTCCGCCTGCTCGAGTACCTTCACCGTGGCGTCGGTGTACACCGTGCCCAGGTGATGGAGAAGCCACTCCGCATAGCGTGGATCATGGTCGACGATCAGGAGTCGGGCAGGCATTGATCGGCGCTACTGCTGAATCGCGAAGCGTACTCGTAGTCGGGCGCGCTGCTCGACGACCTCGCCGTCGCGCCGCACGGGCTCATATCGCCAGCGCCGCACGGACGCCATCGCTGCCTGTTCGAAGATGCCGGCGGGTTCCGCCCCGGTGACACTCACATCGCCAACGGTGCCGTCGGTTCTGATGGTGAAGACGAGGTCCACCCAACCTTCGATTCCCCGTTCGCGTGCGGCACTCGGATACTCGGGCGCCACCGCACGGGTGCGAGCCAGAGTGTTCGCCGCGACCACGTCGTCAGCGCGCCGGGCTGTCTCCTGGGCGGCCACGATGTCGCGCTCGATTGCCGCCGTGCCGGATGCGTCAGCACCGGCTTCGCGCGCCTCACTCGCCCAGCGACGCGCGGCAGCGTAGTCCTGCAGAGAGACGGAATTGCGCGCCTCCTCCAGCAAGCGGGCGCTGAGTTGCTGTCGGGCCAGCTGAGTAGACGGGTGGTTCGTTTCCGCTTGAGCGAGCTGAGCGAGGAAGAACTTGGCGCTGTTGTTGGCGGGCTCGACCAGGCGACCTTGAGAGAGGCTTTGGTTGAAAGACTGCGAGAGCTGGGCCATCGCATCCGCCCGCGCGGTGATGCGTGCGCGCTGTACATCGCGCGTGAGAGCGGCGATGTCCTCGCGAGCCACGCCGGACTCGCCTGCTGCTTCGATCCAGCGATCCGCTTCGTCTGGGTTGCCCGCCGTGATTGCATTGCGCGCCTGGGTGACTATGCGATCTGCAAGTTGTCTCTGCACCTGACGCACCTCTTCCTCATTGGGCGCGATGGCGCGTGCGGACTCGATGAAGAACCGGGCGTTGTTCTGTGCGGGCTCGACCAGCGCGCCCTGGCGCAGACGCTCGTTCGCGCGACGCAGGAATTCCGTGACGCGGTTGTCGACGGTTCGCTGCTGCAGCTCGTTGCGGGTCTCCGACATGGCGGCGGAGCTCCCGCGCGTGAGCGTCGCGCGATCCAGCACGGCGATGGCCTGCTCGACGTTGCCGCGTGCGGCCGCCTGCCTTGCCTGCGAGAGGAGCGTGCGCTCGCGCTCCTTGGCGATCTGCGCTGTGAGAAAGGCCACGCGGACGTGATCCGGCTGCACGCTGCGCGCGGTCTCCACGATCTTCACTGCGTCATCGATGCGATCTGCGAGCAGGGCTTGTTCAGCGTCGGTCAGCAGACGATCCATCACACGCTCGATGCCCGCAGCGGCACGTGGGTCGTCAGCTTTGCGAGCCAGCGCGACCCGATAGAGCTCTACGGCGTTGTCTCCAGCAGGCGCGGTGAGCGCGCCGCGCCGCATCGCTGCGTCTGCGCGGACAAGAAGATTCTCCAGCTCCGCATCGTCGGTCGGTGCGCTGATCGGGAGCGCGGCGGAGTCCGCGGCAGTCGGAGCGGATGCCGTCGCGCCTTCATCCCTGGAAAGGAGCCAGCCGAGGCCCGCAAGCACGACGACTGCTGCGATGCCGCCACCAATCCATGCATTACGCGCCGTGGGCTTCGGCGGCGCCCACGTCAGCTTGCGCAGGTTCGTGGCCGTGGCCTCGACGATCTCGGCGTGCTCCACGCCGTGCCGACGCCATGCAGCCGTGACGAACAGGCGCACGCGCTGTTCCGAGACAGGCTTGTGCAGAAAACGATAGACCGTGCCGCGCGTAATCTGGGCAGAGAGCGTTGCCTGGTCCTGAAGTGTGCCGGCGACGACCAGCACCAGATCCGGAAACTGCGATTTGAGGCGATCGACGAGCTGCCCGAGCGGGCTCGTGACAGACGCCGTATCGAGCACGGCGACGCCGGCATGATCTTCGAGCAGATGCGCTGCGAGGTCTGCCTCGGCGCCGACGGAAGATATCTGGTGTTCCGTGGCTACAGCGCTCAGCGTCTGAAGGAGCTCCGGGTCGCGCGTGAGCACGACGAGTGCCTCCGGAACATCCGTGATGACGTCGTGCGTTGAAGCGTTCACGGCAGGCGCGCCGTCCTTGTTATGTGCGTTGTTGCCCAAGACCCCTCATCACGGTAACGCGGATCGTCGGCGACGCGTACCTTGACGCAGATCGCAGACAGTTGTCGCCGCCCCGTGCGGGTTTCTGTGAAACTCATCATCCTGCGTTTCCCGCATTCCCGACCCGAAGGAATCCGATGGCAGTGGACCGGTTGCTGGCAGAGCGCGCTGCGAATGGTGAGAGTATCGCAGTGCGCGATCAAGCCATCTGGCGTGGAATTCTGGCGACGGGCGCGCTTTTAACCTTATCCCTGCTCGCCGCCACCCTCATCGCCACGACGGCTCCATTTTTCTGGGCCGGCGACCTCGCGGTGCACTTCCGGGTGCAATACGCGGGACTCGCCCTGGTTGGATTCATTCTGTTGCTCATCGCCCGGGCGCCAGCGTGGGCGGCACTGGCACTGGCGGTTGCTGCGGTCAACGCCATGTCCGCTTCGCCCTGGCTGATCACGCGGCCGGTTTCCCTGCCTCCCTCGGAGGGGGAGCCTCTGCGTGTCCGGGTGGCCAGCATCAACGTGCTCTACGCCAACAACAATTTCGGGGAGGTTGCGGAGTTCATCCGCCGCGAGCGGCCCGATGCGGTCACCCTCGTCGAGATGAACCCGGAATGGCGCCGCGGGCTTGCCGAGCTGGCCAGGGATTATCCCCATCGGTACGACACCCAGGGGCGTAGAGGGCGTGGCGTCACGTTCCTGTCGCGCCATCCCATGAAGGATGTGAGTGTGCTGCCGATCGGCGCGGCCGTGGAGCCCGCCATCCGGGCCACGTTGCAGGTGCACGGAAGGGAGCTGCACGTGTTCTCGATCCACACGGCCTGGCCCATGTGGCCGGGGTCGGCAGGGCGCCGCAACGAGCAGCTGTCGCGTCTGGCCGGGTTCGCGAGCGGGGTGGGCGGGCCACTGGTGGTGATCGGCGACCTGAACGTGTCGCCCTATTCGCCGCACTTCGAGGCGCTGCTGTCTGCGGGCAAGCTGCGATCCGCTGCGAGCGGCTTCGGCTGGCAGCCCACCTGGCCCGCCTTCATGCCGCCGGCGGGCATCCAGATCGACCATGCGCTCGTCAATGCCGGGGTGACCGTGGAGCGCTTCCGCCGCGGGCCGCCGAACGGCTCGGACCACACTCCGATCCTGGCTGACCTCGTCCTCTAGCAACCTTGATGCGGTCGTTCGACAGATCCGGGAGCTTTCCGGGGATCGCGAGCGTTATGATGCTCCGGAACCGACCGATGTGGCGACAGGTCTGACGCGCATGACTTCGCTTCGGCTGACGTCGACTCCCGTACGCTCCTGGACTGGCTGGACAGCCGTGCTGTGCTGCCTCGTGGCGTCCGCTATTGCCAGTGCACAGGACAAGCCGAACGGCGCGCAAAAGCGTGCTGCCGGCGAGTTCCTGGATGCTGTTGCCAGCGGCAGCCCGCAGGCGGTGGCGTATGCCATTCACCCTGCAGACCTGGAGGCGTTGCGCACACGCTTGCTCACACGGCTTCGTGAGGAAGCCGCCAAAGGCGACAGCACCATCCGTGTGCGGCTGTTCGGCCGCGGTCGGCCGCTGGCGGACATCGAGCGCATGACGGCCATCGATTTCTATACCGCGCTCGGTAGCAAGCTCTATTTGTTCGGTCGCGAGTACAGGGATGCGGACTGGCTCGCTGCCATCCCCGATCGCGATGGATCAGTTCAGGTCGTCCTGCGCGGCAAGCAGGACAAGGACCGCGGGAAGATCGACGTGGTGAACGTCGTCACGATCCGGCCATACGGCAAGGACTGGAAAGCCACCGTGCCGGATGAGGTGGAAGCGCAGATCGATGACCTCATCAATGCGCGTCGGAACATCTACGCGCGGTTGCCTTCGCCCGCCACGGGGCCGGGTCTCACGCGCCCCGGCACGGCAACCGGGGACACGGGTGTGCCGCCTGCGATCAACGCGCTTCTCGACGACGCAGGCAAGGCGCTCGCGGTACCCAGCTGCGAGGACTACTACCAGAAGTACATGAGCCCGAACTTCAGGAAGGTCACGTCGAAGAAAGCGCTGGAATCGCTCATCAACACCTGCAAGACAAGCATGGGCACCCGCGAAATGCTCGTGGCGACCGTGCGCATCGTGAAAGACCTCGTGCCGCGGTTCGAGTACGAGGGGCAGCGCGCAGTGTACGACGTCAGCGGTCAGGGCTTGCCGTTCGACAGGTTCGTGATCGAGCAGGTCGATCGCAAGTGGTATATCGCCGAGTGATCTCAGCAGCGCAGTAGATGCCGCTGCTAGTCGCGGTCGAGAATGAACCGCGTTCCGCTGTACGACATGATCGCCCCCTCGTTCGTGATGGTGTCCACCTTCACGCCTTCAGGCAGGGACTCGCCCTCGTGCAGCCTCCTCATGTTGACCAGCACGAAACGCTTGCTGGGTTCCGCCGCGTAGACGTGCAGGTCCATTCGCAACGGTGGGATCGAGGCTCTGGCCGCTACATCCTGGTAGGTGGGAAGACCGCTAGCCGTGCTGCGAAGCACCGCGCCACTCCCCCAGGACTGCGTAGGGGTTGTGGGCCGCTCGGTGGCCGGCGCGTAGTCGTCCGGGTTCAGCTCTGCAGCGCCCTCGTCGGCAAAAGGGTCGAAACCGCGCGCCGCAGGGTTCGCCGTGCCAGACAAAGGGGCTGCCGGCTGCGGTGCCGGCACACTCTGAGGTGGCAGGGCTGACTGAGGCGGCAAGGCCGAGCCCGGAGGCTGTGGTGCCGGCGCGTACTGCTGTCCGGGCGCTGGCGGCGCCGTGGCCACAGCAGGCGGGGCCACCACCGGTGCGGGCGCGAGCTGCGGCGCAGGCGCAGCAGCTTGAGGTGCGGGCACTGCGGCAACGGCCGGGCGACGCAGCATCATCCAGGCGACCAGGCCGATATTGATGACGAGCAGGGCCACGACGGCGATGGCCCACACCGGGAAACGCGAGCGGGGCTGCGCCACTCGCACTTCGAACAACGCCGGGCCGCTCTGACGCTGGCGATCGTTCTCGGACTTCTTCAGGGCGTCGAGAATGAATGACATGGGTCAGCTGCCGTGTGCCGGTTCGGTGTGCAGGAGCGGGGAATCCGGCGGCGCTATTTCGCTTGCAAGCACGATCTGCGTCTGCACGCCGGCGATGCCGTCTACAGCGAGCTGATTGCGGCGCTGGAAATCCATCACGAGCTGGCTGAGCTCGGAGTCGAAAAGGTCACTGGCGGCGGCATCCGGGGCGGCACCGCTGGCACGCTGCAAGGCCTGCCGGAGCCAGCGCACTTCGGCGCCCCGCATGCCGACGGACAACGGCTTCACGATCCCCGTGGCCGGCCGCCAGAGCATGACGAAGTCCCCGAGCCAGAACCGCGCCAGCTCGCCAATGCCGACTTCGTGTTTCCCGCTGCCGAGATCGACCGCCGCGCGCTCGTCACCGAGGCTCGTCAGCACGATCTGGTGGGAGTTGCCGTCGTCGTCGTTCACGAGAAGGATCGCCGGGCGGTTGAACTGCCTCAGCTGCCCGAACGAGCCGCGCTGGACCACACACTCCAGGCCCTGACGGGCCGCCTGCGTGCACGGGTCATCCGACCCGGCCACGTAGTTGGCGCCCCAGATGCGGAAGAGCTTGGTGAACGCCTCGTCCGGTGCGGTCTCGGCCCTGTGCTGCTTGAGCAATGGCGGCAGCGGTTCGGCCGGTGTGACGACTGCGGCGACCGGCATGGCGGCCGCAGGAGTCTCGGGCCCCGGCGCGGCGGCTGAGGGCTGCGACAGTGACGCTGGTGTACTGGCCACGGCTTCGGAAGCTGCGCCGCTCCAAGGCGCGAACTGCCACAGCATCCAGCCCGTGACGGTGAGCGCAATTGCCGCCGCCGCGGCCCCCGCCCACGGCAGCCACGGCGGCGCGAACTTGCGGCCGAACACTTCGGCAGCCGCAGCACGCACGAGACTGCTCGCGACGCGATGCCTGTCTTGCGTATACGCCCCCAGCAGCGCGCGGTCTGCGATGACGTTGATTACACGCGGCACTCCGCCGGAAAGGCGGAACACTTCATTCAGCGCAGGCGCCGTGAAGATGTCGGTGGTGGCGCCGGCAACTCGCAGGCGATGGCGAACGTAGGCAATGGTCTCTTCGGAGGACAACGGGTCGAGGTGATAGCGACCGGTGATTCGCTGCGCGAGCTGCCTCAGCTCATTGCGCGCGAGAAGCTCCCGCAGCTCCGGCTGCCCAATGAGGATGATCTGCAGGAGCTTCTGGGTGTTCGTCTCGAGATTCGTGAGGAGCCTCACCTGTTCGAGCACGGCGGGCGCAAGGTTCTGCGCCTCGTCCACCACGAGCACCACGCGTCGGCCTGCAGCGTGCGCCTTCAACAGGTAGTCATTGAGGATGTCGACCAGATCCTTGAGGCTGTGCTCCGCAGCATCCGGTACGCCGATGCCCATCTCCTCGCAGATCGTGAGGAGGAACTCCGGCGGCGTCATGCGCGGATTGAGGATCAGCGCGAGGTCCGCATTCTTCGGAGTCTGCGCGAGCAGAGAGCGGATGGTGGTCGTCTTGCCCGTGCCCACCTCGCCGGTGAGCTGCACGAAGCCGCCGGCTTCGTTGATGCCATAGAGCAGGTGAGCGAGAGCTTCGGCGTGTCGCTCGCTCAGGTAGAGGTATCGCGGATCGGGTGTGATCGCGAACGGTTTTTCATTCAGGCCGAAGAATGACAGGTACATGACTGATTGGTGCGCGGGAGCCGGCCTGCCACCAGGGCGTGGAGTATTGCATGAGGAGGGGATTGGGCGCATTTCGGCCGCCAAAGTTCTGCCATCCCGCCGCTTTCTGGCGCGGGGTGTAGATAAACGGCGACGGCCTATTTTCGGTCTGGCAGGCGTCCCGCGCGGGTGAGCGCCCGGGCGCCGAATTTCCTGCGGATGGCGTCGAGCGTCGTGTCGAGGGGCGACGCGGCGCCGGGTGCGGAGGCACGGAAGAGATCGAGCTGTTCGGCGTCTGACAGCTGGCTGACACCCACGCCGAGGAGCCGGATGCGCGCACCCGGGTTGCCTGCCATCCACTCGAGCAGGATTTCGCGCGCCAGGCCCGAGATCGTACGGGTGTCGTTCGTGGCGGGGGAAAGGCGCCGCTGGCGGGTATAGGTGGTGAAATCCTGCCGGCGGATCTTCACGGTGACGCGGGACGCCACGAGGCCCTTGGAGCGTAGCCGCGTGCACGTGCGATCCGCGAGGCCGGCGAGCTCGGATTGCAGGCGTGCAGGGTCCGCGATGTCGACGAAAAAGGTGTCCTCGGCGCTGATCGATTTCTCTTCCCAGTCCGCGGCCACTACCCGGTCGTCGATGCCGGCCGCGCGACTGCGCACGCGTGGCGTGTAGCGACCGAAGATGGGCCACAGCACTTCATCGCTGGCCACCCGTAACTCACCCAGCGTGCGGATGCCGGCCTGCTCGACCCTCTCGCCGGTCTTGCGGCCGAGCCCGGGCAGGCGGCGCACGGATAGCGGGTCGAGCGTGGCGCGCAGGGTGTCGGGCGTGATTACGGTGAGGCCGTCCGGCTTGTTCAGATCCGAGGCGATCTTGGCGATGAGCTTGTTCGGCGCAACGCCTACCGAGGCGGTCAGGCGGGTGGTCGCCGCGATGCGGCTCTTGATGCCACGGGCAATCGTGACCGCGTCGCCCATCAGCTGCTGGCTCCCGGTCACATCCAGGAAGGCCTCGTCGAGCGACAGCCCTTCGACGGTGGGCGTGAACTCGCGGAAAATCGCGAAGATCTGCCGCGACACGTCCTTGTAGACCTGCATGCGGGGTTTCACGCAGATCGCGTGCGGACAGAGGCGCAGGGCCCTGCCCATCGGCATGGCGGAATGGACGCCGAACTTGCGGACCTCGTAGCTCGCGGCGGCCACGACACCGCGTCCGCTCGTCCCGCCGACGATGACCGGCTGGCCCTTCAGGCTGGGGTCGTCACGCTGCTCGATGGACGCATAGAAGGCGTCCATGTCCACGTGAAGAATCGCGCGGTGCTGCGTCTGAGGCATACGCGCCGATTCTCACGCGGCATGGGTCGTGACGGCTACCGGGGATTCCCGGCCGGCGCTGTCACTTCGAGACGGTGATGGTGATCTTCTTCGAGATCACGGGCGGGTTGTGGGGCGTGTGGTTCTGGTCGCCAAGCACGAGCTGCAGGGTGTGCTTGCCCGGGGCCAGGTCGACGGTCGTCTCCGTCTGCCCCTTGCCGAAATGCACGACCTTGTCGGACGTGGGCAGCGGCGCGCCGAGATCCGTGGGCACGTCCGTGTCGATGAGCAGATGGTGATGGCCGCTGTTCTCGAACGTGACGCCGGCAGGCGCGATACCCATGCCCTTGAGGCCGAACTGGATGGTCACGGGAGACTTCACGGTCGCGCCGTCCTTCGGGCTGATGAAGTAGACCTCGGCCCCGGCCGGGGAAGGAGTGCGCTCCTGCGCCCACACGGCGGTAGCGGCGGTAAGGACGATCGCGGCAATGGCAACGGCACGCATCTGTTTTTCTCCGGAGACTTGACTGCGCGGCCGCTCATGGCCGCGACGCACTTTAAGCCAGCTCTTTCCGCGGACACAAATAGCGCGCTCAGGATTGGTCACAGCGTGACCACGGTGTACAGGCTCGTCACAACCGCCAGTATCACCACCAACACGAAGTAGCCAGCCGACAGCACCACGAACTTCGCGCGCGTGCGCCACCGGCCCTGGCCATAGACGCGTCTCATGGCCTTGTAGGTATAGAGCGGTACGAGGAGCATCACGGCGATGACGAGCAGGCCATGGAACCAGCCGGCAGTGGTCCAGCTCATCAGCAGCAGGAAGATGCCCAGCACCACGAACGTGAAAGCGTGATTGTGTACAAAGAAGAGCAGGTGTTCCACGTAATACCGCCGCCAGTACATCGCGCTCATCACCACGGCCAGGAGGGGCAGCAGCAGGAAGAGTGCGCGGGGGATGTTGTGCAACAGGGCAGCGCCCAGCGCGCGGCCATTGTCGACCACGACCTGCTTGCAGCCCAACTTCAGGCGCTCCGCGAAGGATGCGGTCCAGGGGCCTTCGAAGCTGCCTTCGTCGCACACGCGCTTCGCGCGCTCCTGCGGCGTCTCCCGCGGTGTCGGGCTGGTCGCCTGGTCTTCGGGCTCGTCTCGTGTTAGGGCGGCCGCGGGGGCGTCCGATTCGAATGCAAGCCGCACTTCGTCGCTGTGGGTACTGCCCGCAATGATGAAGAAGATGACACTCAGGACGAGGTAGAGCCGGAATGGCGGCAGGTACCGCGCGCGCCGCCCTTCGACGAACTCGCAAGTGAGGAAGCCCGGCTTGAAGAGCAGCGGCCACAGCGTTCGCCACAAGCGCGAGTCAGCATGCGTGATGGTTTCCGCCGCCTCGCTCAGGAACTCACGAACGGAATGGGGATGCGGCTCGTGGCGCTGGCCACAGTTCGCGCAGTAGCGGCCGGTGAGTGGCGTCCGGCAGTTTGTACAGAGCGTTACCGGAACCTGGCCCCCCGTCATCGACACCCCGCTTTCATGCGAGCTTGAAGCTCGAGACAGCGGCCGGTGCCTGCGCGGCGGGCTGCACCTGCGCGCCGATTTCCTCGGGCGCGAAGTCGTCGACGTTCACGAGGTCCATGACCTTTCGATCGTAGTCGCGCAACGCCGCGGCCTCGGTTTCCGAGATGAGGCCGAGCGCCAGCGCCTGCTGGATCTGTCCCGGCAGATCGAGCGCGGTCACCTTTCCGGTCTTCACGCCCTCGACCCGGATGCGCTTCTCGATCGGCTCCGCGGTCTGCGAAAGCACGAGTGCTTCCTGCAGCAGACCGAGTGGGTTGTTGGGCTCGAGCGTTCTGTAGATGTACCGGCACAGGCGCTCGCGTGTTTCGGAAGGCGTGCTGACGAGCTCCGCCAGTGAGCCCCCGAGCCGATCGCTGGGCGCGGAGTACGTGAGACCGCGCGGCAGGACGAGGAGCCGCATCACGCCCGACAGAAACCGATTCGGGAAGTTGCGGAGGAACAGGTGGAGCTGCTCCTGCGCGCGGTACAGCAGATTGCGGCACGCCCATTCCACGATGGGCAGATCCGCATCGTGCCGGCCCTGGTTCTCGTGGTGCTTGAGGACCATGGAGGCGAGATACATGCACGAGAGCACATCGCCGAGCCGCGCCGAAAGGTTTTCCTTCTTCTTGAGGTAGCCGCCGAGCGTCAGCATCGCCACGTCCACCGCGAACGCGAAGGAGGCGCTGAAGCGCACGATGTGCTGGTAGTAGCGCGCCGTCGGGCCGGTGACGGGCACGCGCGTGAAGCGCGCATTGGTGAGCGCCATGATGAACGAGCGCACGGCATTCGAAATGGTGAACCCGATGTGGCCGAAGAGTGCGCGATCGAACTCGTCCACACCTTTCGCCCGATCCGGGTTGCGTGCCGCCGTCATCTCCTTCAGCACGAATGGATGGCAGCGGATCGCGCCCTGGCCAAAGATGATGAGGCTGCGCGTCAGGATATTCGCGCCTTCCACAGTGATGGCGATGGGGACGGCCTGATAGCCACGGCCGAGATAGTTGCGCGGCCCGAGGCAGATTCCCTTGCCGCCGTGCACGTCCATCGCATCGTTGGCGACGGTGCGGCTCATCTCGGTGACGTGGTACTTCAGCATGGCGGAAGGCACCGACGGCTTCTCGCCGCCATCGATGGCGCCCGCGGTGACGGAGCGGGCGGCATCCATCGTGTAGGTGAGCCCGGTCATGCGGGCGATCACCGCTTCCACGCCTTCGAACTTGCCCACGGGCATGTTGAACTGGCGCCGGATACGGCCGTACGCGCCCGTGGCCCACGTGGCCGCCTTGGCGCCACCGGTGGCGTTCGATGGCAGCGAAATGCAGCGGCCCACGGAAAGCTGCTCCACCAGCATGCGCCAGCCCTGCCCGATCATCTTCTGGCCGCCGATGATGAAGTCGAGCGGCACGAACACGTCCCTGCCCTGGATCGGCCCGTTCTGGAACGGGATGTTGACGGGGAAATGGCGGCGGCCGATGGTGATGCCGGGCGTGTTCCGCGGAATGAGCGCGACCGTGATGCCGGCGTCCACCTGGTCGCTCAGCAGCTTGTCCGGGTCGAAGAGACGGAACGCAAGCCCGATCACGGTGGCGACCGGCGCGAGCGTGATGTAGCGCTTCGAGAAGTTGAGCCGCAGGCCCACGATCTCCTTTCCCTGCCACATCCCCTTGCACACGACGCCCGTGTCCGGGATCGATGCGGCATCCGAGCCCGCGCGCGGGCCGGTGAGCGCGAAGCACGGCACCTCTTCGCCGCGGGCGAGGCGCGGGAGGTAGTAGTCCTTCTGCTCCTCGGTGCCGTAGTGGTTCAGGAGCTCCGCAGGACCCAGCGAATTCGGCACGGCGACGGTGGACGAGGCGGTGACGCTGCGGCTGCCGATCTTCGTGAGCACGCAGGAATGCGCATAGGCGGAGAATTCCAGTCCGCCGTACTTCTTCGGGATGATCATCGCGAAGAAGCCCTTCGATTTCAGGAAGTCCCAGACCTGCGGCGGCATGTCGCCGCGCTTGTGGGTGATCTCCCAGTCATCGAGCATGCGGCAGAGCTCGTCACACGGGCCGTCGATGAACGCCTGCTCTTCTTCGGACAGGGTCGGAGGCTTCGAGGCAAGCAGCTTTGCCCACTTCGGCGCGCCGGTGAAGAGCTCCCCGTCCCACCACACCGTTCCGGCTTCGAGCGCCTCGCGCTCCGTCTGCGACATGGGCGGCAGCAGCTTCAGGTAGGTCTTCATGAAGCGGCGGGTGATGAGGGCCTTGCGCAGGGGCCGGATGGTCAGCAGCCACAGAGCGCCGAGCATCAGCCACAGGAAGCCCTTCCAGATGCCGGCCGGGGCGCCTGCGGACCCAAGCAATGTGTACGCGCACAGCAGCACCGTGAACGTGGCGGTGAACGTGAGGAGCGAGAGCCGCTTGTAGGCGAGGAACAGGACAGCTGCGATGAATACCAGCGCAATGGCGCCGCCGACCTGTGTGGCGGCGTAGACGGCCGCGGCGATGAGAAGGAGGATGACGATTGCGCCGAGCATGGCGGCTCCTCGTGGTCAACCGGATACGGGCCGCCGGGCAGGCCCGGGACGGCGTTTTCGCGACCGACTATAGCCCGCGCGCACCTCGCAACGCACCCAAGCGCCGCGTGACGGCGCAGCACCGTCCTCCGGTTGCCAGGGCGTGCTCACACCAGTGACGGCCGCCGCACAGCCGGCAAAAGCAGCGCCTTTTGCCGGCGGTAGCGAAGCTGCGGTCCGAAAAAGCGCCGGAGGCGACTTTTTCCGATGAGCTAACCCAACAGCGTCTTCACGCCGTCGCGCTCTTCGCGGAGCTCCGCGTCGGTAGCGTCCATACGCTTGCGGCTGAACTCGTCGATGGCAAGGCCCGGGACGAGCTGATAGTCGCCGTTCCTGCACGTCACCGGATAGGAGTAGATGACGCCTTCCTGGATGCCATAGCTGCCGTCCGAGGGCACGGCCATGCTGACCCAGTCCCCATCTGGAGTGCCCAGCACCCAGTCCCTGATGTGATCAATGGCGGCGGACGCGGCCGAGGCGGCGGAGGACTGCCCGCGTGCCTTGATGATGGCCGCGCCACGCTGCTGCACGACCGGGATGAAGGTGTCTTCCACCCACTTCTGGTCCACCAGCGATGACGCTGCCTTGCCACCTATCGTCGTGTGGCTGATGTCCGGGTACTGCGTGGCGGAGTGGTTCCCCCAGATGGTCATGCGGCGGATGGCCGTGACGTGGGTACCCGTCTTCTCCGCCAGCTGCGACAGCGCGCGGTTGTGATCGAGGCGCGTCATCGCAGTGAAGTTGCGGGGGTTCAGGTCCTTTGCGTTCGCGCGAGCAATGAGGGCATTCGTGTTGGCGGGGTTGCCGACGACGAGGATCTTCACGTTGCGATCGGCTACTTCGTTCAGCGCTTTGCCCTGCGCCGAGAAGATCTGGGCGTTCGCCAGCAGCAGATCCTTGCGCTCCATGCCGGGGCCGCGCGGGCGCGCGCCCACGAGAAGGCCCACGTTGAGGTCCCGGAAGGCCACTTTGGCGTCATCCGTGGCAACGACCTTGTTCAGCGTGGGGAACGCGCAATCGTTCAGCTCCATCACCACGCCCTGGAGTGCCTGAAGGGCCGGCGTGATCTCGAGCAGGTGCAGGTTCACGGGCTGGTCCGGCCCCAGCATCTGGCCGGAGGCCACACGGAAGGCGAGGGCGTAACCAATCTGACCGGCCGCACCGGTGATCGCGACATTCACGGCTTGCTTCATGACCTGCTCCGACGGAAAAAGGCCCGCAATTCTAGGGGGCCGGGCGGGCGATGGCCATTCGAACAGCCGCGCGTTCGAGCGCCGGGCAGGCGCCCGTCCGGGCGCTGAATGGCGTGCTCGCCGCTACTTCAGGGGCGGCTGGGCAACGGCGTGGCCGGGCTGTCGCGGGTACGCGCGGCGGAAGGCTTCCAGCTCACGGTCGGCTTCTTCGATACGTCCGTCCGCCCGCAGCCTCTCGATTTCTCGCGTCCAGGCCGTCGGATTCGAACGCCAGGCGGGCGTCTGGACAAGAGCGGCGCTGGGTGGGGCCTGATCCGCATCGGATACCTGTTGCTTCGCCAGGGGTGCGGCGGGCGCCAGCGCTGGCGCGTCGGGCGCTGGCCCCTCGGCTGGCGGCGCTGCGAGCGGGGCGTACGAGCGGACGCTGCTACCTCCGAGCAAGGGGGTGGAGCCGCCTTCTGCACTGGAAGTGCGGCGGGCTGCCTCCGGCTCGGCAGGCGGTGCGCTCATGCGATTCGCTACCGCTGGCTCACGCGTCGTCTCCAAGACGCTCGCGGCGGCATCATCAGCGGCCTGTGGCGCGAGCAGAGGCGTGCTCTCTCTTGCTGCAGACATCACAGGGGCGGCATCGCCCGCGCGTCTTTCCCGATCCACGTTCAGCACTACGCTGACCACGAGTACGAGACTGGCCGCCAGGGCAACTGGCATGACCCATCGCTTCGAACGCAGCGTGTGGCCGGTGGATGCTGAGATTGCTTCTTTCGCTTGCGTGAGGACGAGCTGGTCGAGCTCTGCTGGCGGTTGTGCATCGTCAGCACGCGAGAGTCGCTCGTGCAAGCTCGAGCGCCGCTCGAGGAAGCGCTCGAGCTCCTCGTCATGTTCGGCTTGCGTCATGTGCCGGGCTCCTCGAGTGCGGCAGCACGTGTGGGTGCGCTTTCACGCACCGATCCCATTGCGTTGCGCAGTTTCGTGAGCGCGTAACGCAATCGACTCTTCGCGGTTTCCATGCTGACGCCGCTGATGGTGCCGATCTCGTTGAGCGTCAGTCCAGATTCCTCGTACAGCAGAAACGTGTCCCGTTGCTCCGCTGGTAGTGCGTCCAGGGCCGCGCGATAGCGGGCCAATGTCTGCGCATGCTCCGCGCGTGCATCTGGAAGATCCGCTGCTGGCGCGGGCAACACGGCTTCCAGATCGAAATCTTCAGTACTCACTTTTGCGCGATCGAGACGCGCCGACGAGCGCCGGCAGTGATCGATGAAGCAGTTGTGCGCGATCCTGTAGAGGAACGTGCTGAACTTCGCGCGCGGTTCGTATCGACTGCGGCTCGCGATGATCTTGCTCCACACTTCCTGGAAGAGATCGTTCGCTATCTCTGTGTCCCTCGTGTGCCGCGTGAGGTAGCGGTACAGCGGGCTACGATGACGTTGATACAGGATCTCGAACGCACGCAAATCGCCGCCTGCGTAGCGAAGCATCAGCTCACCGTCGTCCACGTCTGTCATCGCGCGAACTGTACGCGGCGCCCGTGGCCGCCGGAACCTCGTGCCGATCCGACGCAGTGGCGCCTCGGCGAGGGCCAGAAAGTCTGGGCTTTGCCCCGAACAGGTCGATTCCGTCACGTGCCGGTCTCCGCAATGGAGGGCCCTCTAACGCGGCGGATCGTCCTTCCGGGTTGGGCTCCGCCGTTTGCGATCAGAAGCTTGGGCACGCGCCGCCGCCCCCCTCCTCGCTGCCTCCTCCGAAAAGGTGTTGACACTGAACTAGTGTTGTAGTCATATACAACACCATTGAAGTAGGTGATCGGCATGGGGCAGATCACCACTGGGTCGGAAGGAGAAGGTCATGAATGCGATGAATCGGCCGCTGGTGAAGGTGATGGCGTGTGGTGCGATGGCGTTTGCGCTGGCGGCAGCCTCGAGCTGGACGTTCGTCGAGTCGAGCTCGGTGCTGCGCCTGGTGAGCCTGAGCGGAGCGACGCTCGTCGTCGCAGGCGCGGCTGATCAAGCCCCCTCGGGCGCGCGGCTCGCCGCGGGCGCTGCGACTGGTCTGCTACAGTAGTTCGCTATCAGCCTGTAACAGGAGCCAACCGGAGCATTCATGGACCCGCAGTGGGACGACAGCCTGCCGATCTACCGGCAACTGCGTGACCGGGTCGTTGCGATGATCCTGGAAGGTGCCTTGAAGGAAGGCGACCCGCTGCCGTCGGTGCGCAGCGTCGCCGCCGAGTTCAGGCTGAACCCGCTGACCGTGCTCAAGGGATATCAGCAGCTCGTCGACGAGCAGCTCGTGGAGAAGCGCCGGGGGCGCGGCATGTTCGTGAGCGAGGGGGCGCGCAAAGCGCTGATGAAGGACGAGCGGGCGCGCTTCCTCGACGACGAGTGGCCCAAGGTCTACGCCACCATTCAACGTCTCGGCCTGTCCGCCGCGGATCTGCTTCGTAACGGAGCGCCGTCGCCCGGTACACCCTGGCCTTCGACGTCGGGAAACAACAATGACGACGGTAATTGAAGCGCGTGGTCTCACGAAGGTGTACGGCTCCAATCGTGCGCTCGATGGGGTGAATTTCACGGTCGAAGCGGGTCGCATCGTCGGCCTGATCGGCCCGAATGGTGCGGGCAAGACCACGGCCCTGAAGGCGATCCTCGGCCTCACCCCGTTCGACGGTGAATTGTTCGTGCTCGGCAAGGATCCCTACGTCGAGCGCGATGCGGTGATGCGCGAGGTGTGCTTCATCGCAGATGTGGCGGTGCTGCCCAAATGGCTGCGCGTCAGCCAGGCGATCGAGTTCGTGGCGGGCGTGCACCCGCGCTTCGAGCGGGCACGCGCCGAAGAATTCCTGAGGAAGACCGACATCCGCATGAAGAGCCGGGTGCGCGAGCTGTCAAAAGGCATGGTGACGCAGCTGCATCTGGCGCTCATCCTCGCGATCGACGCGCGCTTGCTGGTGCTCGATGAGCCCACGCTCGGCCTCGACCTGCTCTTTCGGCGCCAGTTCTACGACACCCTGCTGAACGACTACTACGACAAGGAACGCACCATCCTCCTCACCACGCACCAGGTGGAGGAGATCGAGAATCTGCTCACGGACGTCATTTTCATCAATCGCGGGCACATTGCACTGGCATCGCCGGTGGAGGGTCTCGCATCGCGATATGTGCAGCTCAACGTCCGGCCGGATCAGGCTCCGCGCGCCCGCGAGCTGAAGCCGTTCTACGAGCGCGAGGTGTTCGGCCGCGTGGCCATGTTCTTCGAGGGGCGCTCGAACGATGAGCTCGGGCAGCTGGGCGAGCTGCGCACCCCGTCCATCGCGGACCTTTTCGTGGCCAAGATGCAGGGAGCCGCGGCATGAACGCGCTTCCCATCCAGATGCGGCGGGAGTTCTGGGAGCACCGGGTGCTGTGGATGGTGCCCCTCATCGTCTGCGCGCTCTACCTCGCCGCGTGCCTCATTCCCGGGACGAAGTTCAGCATGGGTGACCTCGATGTCGGCGCGCCGGGTTCGGCGGAGCGTCCGCTCGTGGTGTTCGTCGTGATGAACCTCATCTTCTTCAGCCTGCTGTACGTGCTGATGACGGTGGTCGGGTTCTTCTACCTCGCGGACTGCCTCTACGCGGAGCGCAAGGACCGCAGCATCCTGTTCTGGAAGTCGATGCCGGTGTCCGACGCGTCCACGGTGCTCTCGAAGGTGCTGGTGGCGCTCCTCGCCGTGCCGCTCATCGTATATGCGCTCGCGGTTCTCACGAATCTGCTGGCCTTCGGCATCCTGAGCGCGCGCTTTCACGGGCAGGCGGGCCTCCACCAGCTCGTGCAGTGGGACACGCTGGCGTGGCTGCGAATGAACTGGTATCTCCTTCTCGACATAGTGGTGCTCTCTTTGTGGTTCGCTCCCATCGCGGCCTATCAGATCCTGATCTCGGCCTGGGCGCCGCGGAACGTGCTGGTGTGGACGGTGTTGCCGCCCCTCATGCTCATCTTCGGCGAGCGAGCGGTGAATGGCACCTGGCACGTGTGGGACTTCGTCGTGTATCGGCTGGGCGGGGCATTCGGCGCGGGTGGACGGGTTCCCGTCGAGGCGCTCATGGACCACACCGGCCGGTCCCAGCTCGACATCCTGCTGGAGAGGGTCAGTCTCCTGCGATTCCTCGCGCTGCCGGACCTCTGGATCGGGGTTGCGGTCGCCATCGTGCTGGTGTTCGGCGCCATCCGCATCCGCCGCTATCGCGACGACAGCTGACGGACGAGTTGAGCCGATAGTCCCCGCGCATCGGTCCGATCGTTTTTCCTCATTGGTCGGCAGTCCCTTCGCGATGGACAATCCGCGCCTCACATGAGCGGGGCAGCAGAGGATCACATGTACGACTCGAAGATCGATCTGTCGGAACACACCCGGACCGAGGTCGCGAACCTCCTGAACGATCGGCTCGCCGATGCCATCGATCTCGGCGCCCAGACGAAGCAGGCGCACTGGAACGTGAAAGGCCCCCACTTCATCGCCCTGCACGAGCTCTTCGACAAGGTCGCGGAGAACGTCGAGGACCACATCGACGAGCTGGCAGAGCGCATCACGGCGCTCGGCTTCACTGCTCATGGAACCATCGCCGCCGCCGTGCGTAGGACTTCGCTGAAGCCCTACCCGGAGGACATCACCGACGGGGCGGATCACCTGGAGGCGTTGTCGGCCGCGCTGGCGCAGTTCGGGAAGAACATCCGCAGGGGCATCGACCAGGCCGGGGAGCTCGGCGACGCGGATACCGCGGACCTCTTCACCGGCATTTCCCGCGACGTCGACAAGTATCTCTGGTTCCTCGAAGCGCATCTGCAGGGGAAACGCTAGACTGCCCAGCCGCCAGCCCGGCGACGGGCGATGAAGGGTGGTGCATGGGTAGGCTTCCGCGAGCCCGCGCCCCGCGCGGTGTGCCTTGACGCAGGCCCTGACCGCAAAGCGATCGGGGGAGACGCTCGACCTCGACCTCACCGGTGAGTGGCGGCTCAGCGAGCTCGCCGCCATCGACCGTGAGCTGCGGTCGGTGGACCTCGCCGGCGTGCGCCACGTGCGCATCAACACCGGGAAACTCGGGGTGCTCGACGTCTCCGCGTCCTGGCGGCTGCGGGAATTCCTGGAGCGCGTCCGTCAGCTCGACGGCGAAGTCTCCTTTCCAGCCGGGGAGCCCGAACAGCTGCGGATCATCGATGCGACGCTGCAGCGCGCGCCGTACCGCCCGCCCGCTCCCGCCGAAGAGAAGGAGATCGAACCCGTCGAGGCGCTCGGCCGTCAGGTCGTGCGGCGGTGGCGGAACATCGTCGGGGGACTGGCGTTCCTCGGTCGGGTGATGGCGATGCTGGCCAGCGCGGTCGTGCACCCGAAGCGGCTGCGCCCCATCTCGATCGCGCGGCACATCTATGACACGGGCATCACCGCGATCCCCATCGTGTCGCTGATCGCGTTTCTCATCAGCGTGATCATCGCGTACATGAGCGCCCAGCAGCTCCAGCAGTTCGGCGCGGAAATCTTCGTCGTCGATCTCGTGACCATCGGCGTCCTGCGCGAGCTCGGGGTGCTGCTCACGGCAATCATCGTGGCGGGCCGGTCGGGCAGCGCTTTCGCCGCCGAGATCGGCGCGATGCAGCTCAACGAAGAGGTGGACGCGCTCAAGGCGACCGGAGTCGATCCGTTCGAAGTGCTGGTGGTGCCGCGCGTGCTGGGCCTCGTCATTGCGTTGCCGCTGCTCACAGTGATCTCCGATGGCATCGGCCTCGCCGGCGGTGCGCTGCTGTGCCGGTATCTGCTGGACATGCCTCTTACGCAGTACATCGAGCGCGTCAACGGCGCCATTTCGTCCACGACATTCTGGGTCGGCATCGCCAAGGCGCCGGTGTTTGCGATGCTGATCGCGATGGCGGGCGTCCATCGCGGCCTGCAGGTGCGGGACTCGTCGCGCGAGCTCGGCAGGCTCACGACGATGGCGGTGGTGCAGTCCATCTTCCTGGTCATCCTCGCGGATGCGCTCTTCGCCGTGCTGTTCATGGAGCTCAACATCTGATGGCCGCGCCGCACGTCCACGAGACTGGAGCGGGCAAGGTGTCGGGCGATGCTGCGTCCGGCACCGCGAAACGGCGTGCCGTGGTGGAGGCGATCGGCATCGTGAATCGTTTCGGGTCGCAGGTGGTGCACGACCATCTGGACATGACGGTCTACGAGAACGAGGTGTTCGGCATCGTCGGAGGCTCGGGCACGGGCAAGTCCGTGCTGCTGCGGACCATCCTCGGTCTGCAGCGGCCGCAGGAGGGAGTCATCCGTCTGGAGGGGCGCGAGCTGAACACCCTCAATGAAAAGGAGCTGAGTGAGGTCAAGGGCCGGTACGGCGTGACGTTCCAGCAAGGCGCGCTTTTTTCGGCGCTCACCGTGCTCGAGAACGTGCAGCTGCCGATGATCGAGCACGTGAAGCTGCCTCCCCGCGTGCGGGACGAGCTGGCGATGCTGAAGATCCGCTTGGTGGGCCTGCCGCCCGAAGCCGCGCAGAAATATCCGAGCCAGCTCTCCGGCGGCATGGTCAAGCGTGCGGCGCTCGCGCGGGCGTTGGCGCTCGACCCGCGGCTGCTGTTCCTGGATGAGCCCACGTCCGGGCTCGATCCCATCAGCGCCGCGGCGTTCGATGACCTGCTGATGGAGCTGCAGAGCAGCCTCAAGCTGACCGTGGTGATGATCACCCACGATCTGGACACGATCTTCCGTACCTGCAATCGTGTGGGCGTGATCGTCGACAAACGCATGGAAACCGACACGCTCGAGGGCATCGTCCGCCACGAGCACCCCTGGATACAGGCCTACTTTCACGGCGAGCGCGCGAACGCGCGAGGCGGGTGTCATGGAGCGTGACGCGAACTACGCGGCGGTCGGCGCCTTCGTGTTGCTGGTCACCGTCATGGCGGTGATGTTCGTCTACTGGTATTCGGACGCTCGCGAGCGCAAGGACTACACGCGATACGAGGTGTACTTCGAGGGCAGTGTCAGCGGCCTGGAGCGGGGCGCCCCCGTGCGCTATCTCGGCGTGGGCGTCGGCCGCGTGTACGACATGAGCATCGATCCGCGCGATCCGAGCCGCGTGCAGGTGCTGGTGGACATCGACTCCTCCGCGCCCGTTTCCGACCGGACCATCGCGGAGCTCTCGCTGCAGGGTGTGACCGGTCTGCTCTACATGGACCTCATCCAGGACCCCTCCGGCACCCGTCGGCTCAACGCGCCGGTGCCCAGCGAGAGGTATCCGGTGATTCGCTCGGCTCGCTCGAGCTTCGATGTGTTGCTGGCTTCGCTGCCGGACGTGGTGGGCCTCGCAAGCGATGTCGCAGAGCGCGCTTCGCGCGTGTTGAGCGACAAGAACATCGCTTCCGTCTCGAACGCGCTCGCCAGCATCGACAAGGCCACCGCGACGCTGCCGCAAACCATGCAGGATGTTCATGTCCTGGTGACGGACCTGCGGAGCGCAGCCTCGGAGATCCAATCGGCCGCAGTGCAGGCGAACAAAGTGCTCGACACCGCGGGCCCGGAGATCATCACGTCCATGCATCGCGTACGCGCGGTGGCAGAGAACCTGGCGAACGCGAGCCAGCGTCTCGATCAGCTCGTCGAGGAGAATCGGCAGGACGTGCGCTCCTTCACCCGCGAAGGCTTGCCTGAGCTCGAACGCTTCCTGCGCGAGGCGCGTTCTGCCGCGCGTGAGTTCCGCGATCTTTCGCGGAGCCTGCGGGAGGACCCGTCGCAGATCATCTATCAGCCACCACAGCAGGGAGTCGAAATCCCCCGATGAGCCGCGTCCTCTTGCTCTCGATGGTGCTGTGGATCGTCGCTGGCTGCGCGGGCGTGTTGCGCAGTGACGCGGCAGCCCCACAGGTGTACGTCCTGCGCGCCGCTGCCTCGCCGCCGCGCGCGGCGGACGCGCAAGCGCAGGCGCTCGAGAGTGCGCGAGCCGCGAGCACCAAAAGTGCCGCGCCCCCGACCCTGCAGCTGCTGAGGCCCGATGCGGATCCGGGCCTCGGCTCGGAGCAGATCGTCCTGGTGCGCTCCGATCACCGCATGGATTTCTTCGCCGGCAGCCGCTGGCCCGGTGCGCTGCAGGACGTGGTGGAGACCCTCGCCGTCGACACCTTGCGGGTGACCGGGGACTGGGCTGCTGTGCACGACTCACCGAGCCCCTACGTGGCCGACTATCTGCTGCAGATCGTCATCCGGCGCTTCGAGGCGGACTACACCGCAGAAGGCCCCGTGCCCACCGTTTACGTCACGCTCGATTGCACGGTCGCCCGCCGGGCGGGGCGCGAGCTGCTGACCAGCTTCGTGGCCGAGGGCACGCAGATGGCGAGTGAGAACCGGATGGCGGCCGTCATCTCGGCTTTCGAGAAGGCCGCCAACGCCGCGCTCGCGGTGACGGCCCAACGCACCGCTGAAGCCGTCAGAACGTCGACAGCCCAGTCGACTCCATGATGCGGTAGAGCCAGTAGCTTCCCTGCGAAGCGTCCGCGTACACGCCGAAGTCCGCTGTGTACTCGATGCCGAGCGCGGCACGGTTGCTCCACAGCGTGTCGAAGTACTGGAGCATCTGCATCCCAAGTGCTGACGTGCGCACGGTTTCCACCGCGACGTTCGCTTCGAGGTTGTAGTCGCCTATGTTGCGGCGTGTGAAGTTTGCGGAGCCCAGCGTCATCCACATGCGATCCGCGCCGTAGACCATGACGAGCTTCGTGTGGAACTGCTCGCCGTGCGTGCGGTACCAGCGCACGTGAATCGCGCCGTCGCTGGCCGCGGCCAGCTCGCTTGCGACCGGCCGGTTGGGAATGCCGGACTTCTCGTGGCCGAACGCATCCTTGTTCGGATCGAGGATCAGCCTGACCTTCACGCCGCGGCGCGCGGCCGCCAGCAGCGCATCGATGATCTTGCGGTCGGAGAGGTAGAACATCGCGAAGTCGACGGACTCGCCGTGCACGGCGGAGTTGATGCGCTCGAGAGTGGCCGCGCGGATGGCACCTTCGGTGAGTATCTGCACGCGCACGTTGTGCCCCGACGTGAGCGCCGAAGTGTCATCCGGGCCTGCGGCGCGCACGGGGTCCACGGCGATGACGCCGTCCCAACCCGAAAACCGTGCCACGTCGAGCTCGCTGAGCAGCAGATCGCTGGCCGCGGGGCCTTTCACCTTCACGGCGACGTTGGAATGTGCGCTGCTCGCATCGTGAGGGTTTGCCGAAGCGATGAGTGCCACGAGCTGCCCATGGCCGTCGTCCGCCACGACCACCTTGCGATGATTGGCCTTGAAGTTGAGGAGACGGGCCCACGCGCCGAACGTCACGGGCTCCGAGCGCTCATCGAGCGGGTTCGGCAGCCAGCCCTCGCCCAGGCCCCCGTCGTTCCACCACTGGATGCCGAGCCGCCACAGGCCCGAGTAGATGAAATTCGAGTCCCGCAGGCGATCGAGATCCGTCACGACGACGTCGATGCCGGCCTGGCGCAGCCGGGCCACGTCCTGCGAGGGGTCGCCGCCGTACAGATCGTTGATCGGGTCGGTGATGAACAGCACGCGCAGGTCGGGATGGAGCCGCTTCTGCTCGATCAGCGTGTCGCGCAGCTCGCCCGAGAGCGGGCGGAACGGCTCCTGCGCGCCGGCCGAGCCGCGATGGCTGTTGAAGAGAAAATAGTCGATGACCAGGAAGCGCCGCGCCGCCCGGATGATCGCCAGCGTCTCATCGAAGATCGCCTGGCTGATGACAGGGCGGCCATATGCGTCGGCGGTCGTGACGTCCGCGATGAACGAGACATCGTCCGCCGGCACCGAGCGCCACTCGCTTTCCACGCGCGTGCCGGGCGGCAGGGGCTTGTGGAGGTGCCACGCCGCCGTGGCACCCCACACGGCGAGCAGCGTGAACAATGCGACCCGGCGCCACAACGGCCGCTGCTTCGGCCGCGCGGCGGGTCGGGGTGCGTCGATTGTGGCCGGCTCATGCGGCGTCGAGGAGGGGGCGACCATCGACGGGTTGGAGCGACTGCTGCCGGGGCCCTGCGGATCGTCCAGGGTGACTCAGGCCGAGCGGCTGCTGAGTGAATCGCTGGCCGCAGCCGCGGGCAGCAGGTGCGCGAACGGAGGAGTGCCATTCGCCTGGCGCGCAAGAAGCGCCTGGAGCTCCTCGCTCGTGCACGGCTCGCCGAAGAGCTTGCCTTGCGCGTAATGGCAGTTGTGGTTGCGCAGGAAGTCCAGGATGCGTTGCGACTCCACACCTTCCGCGACTACGTCCATGCCCAGGCTCCGTCCCATGTCGATGATGGTGCGAACGATGGTGGCGTCCCCGGCATCCTCGCTCACATCGCGGACGAAGGACTGATCGATCTTCAGCGTGCCGATGGGGAACTGCTGAAGCGCGGAGAGCGAAGAATACCCGGTGCCGAAATCGTCGATCGAGAGGTGCAGGCCCATGGCATAGAGCTCATCCAGCAGACGCACGGTGCGCTTCGCGTCCGCCATGAGCGTGGTCTCGGTGATCTCGAGCTCGAACGAGGTGGGCGAGACGCCGTGGCGGCGGAACACGGAACGGCATCGGAGGATGAAGCTCGCCTGCCGCAGCTGCTTCAGCGACAGGTTCAGCGAAATGCGGCCCGGGTCGCCCACTTCCCCCTGCATGTGCCGGTAGTCGAGGCACACGCGGTTCAGCACCCACTCGCCGATGTCCAGGATGAGGTTCGTCTCTTCCGCGAGGGGAATGAACTGCCCGGGCGGGATGTCCCCGTGACCCGGGAGCCGCCAGCGCAGCAGCGCTTCGGCGCCGATGATGCGGCCGCTGCGCAGATCCACCTTGGGCTGGTAGCGGATGACGAGCTCGTCGCGCTCCAGAGCGCGACGCAGCTTGCTCTTCAACATGAGCCGCTCGACCGCGGCGGCATTCATTTCCGGCGAGTAGAACGCGAAGGTGTTGCCGCCGTTCTGCTTCGAGTAGTACATGGCCGCATCGGCGTTGCGGATCAGGTCGATGACGTTCTCCGCATCCCGCGGGCAGAACGCGATGCCGATGCTCGCCGTCAGAAAGACTTCGTGCTGGTTCAGCTGGAACGCGCGGCACACTTCAGTGAGGATGGAGCGCGCCAGGTGTGCGATGGGCCCGCGATTGTCCGACTCCGCCGGCAGCCCGTCCACGAACAGCGCGAACTCGTCGCCGGCGAGGCGACCGATGACCGTGTCCTTGGGCAGCGCGCGCGTGAGACGTTCCGCCAGCACTTCGAGCACGCGGTCTCCCGAGCCGTGCCCGAAGGTGTCGTTCACTTCCTTGAAGCGATCCATGTCGAGATAGAGGAGCGCCACGGACTGCCCGCCGCGCAGGCCACGTGCAATAGCCTGCTGCAGCAGGTGATGGAACTGCATGCGGTTCGCGAGCTTCGTGAGCGCGTCGTACCGGGCAAGGTAGCGGATGCGCCGCTCGGCGCGTTTGCGGTCCGTGATGTTGCGGGCGACGAAGATGTTGCCCTGGAACTGAGGATCGTCGCTCGCGATCTGCGAGCCCGTGAGCGACACGGGGATGGTTTGCGCCGCCCGGGTGCGCACCACGGTTTCACGCGTCTCCTGCGAGGCCTGCAGCAGATCGAACTCTTCGCGCTCGCTCTCGTCGAGAATGGCGGCGATGCTGCGACCGAGGATTTCCTCTTCCGCATAACCCAGCAGCTTGCACGCTGCCGAGTTGGCCGTCTTGATGACGCCGTCCGGCGAGGTGACGAACACCGCGTCGGTCATGCTGTTGAGTACGCTCGTCAGATAGTTCTTGTTGATGGTGCTCTGGCGCAGCTTGCCCCGCATGCGTTCGAGCGCCTGCTGCAGCTCGCCGAGCTCATCCCGCCGCAGGACATCGAGGGGCCGGGTGTAGTCGCCCTGGCCGATGCGATCAGCGCTGCGGATGAGCGCAGAGATGGGCTGCTCGATCTTGCGGCCCGCACGCCAGCCGATGAATGCACCGATGAGCGCGCCCAGCAGCGAAATGCCGCCCGCGAGGATGAGCGCACGACGCAGGTGATCCTGACTGAGGGATGTCATGCGCTCGACGAGCGTGGGTCCTGCGGAAGTGACCGGTTGCGAGAGCGTGACTCGCACCTCGCCCAGCGTCTTGGGCGTTGCCGCCCCGGGGATGCTTTCCACCATCGCCCGGACAGGGGCGACGCTCTGACGCTGCAGCACGTCGTCACCCGTGGGGGTGCTTCGGCGCCACTGGAAGAGCACGTCACCCGCTGTGTTTCGCAAGACGAGCGACGACAGCGCCGGATCTTCCGAGAAGGCCTGCATGCGACGTGAGAGGGTTTCCCGATCGCCGTCGCGCACGAGCGCGCCCGCCACCTCGGCCGCGTGCCGCGCGGCTGCGTCCGTACGCTGCTGCAGCTCGACGGCAACACGGTCGCGCGCGAAATCCTCGGCGAGGACGCCGAGCTGCTGGGCGTCGCTACGCTGCTGCCAGGCGAGCAGCGCGATGACGACGAGCGTGCCCAGGAGCACGGCGACGAACGCGGCGGCGGCGTACTTCAGTTTGAGGCTGACGGTGTTCACGTGTGCGCCGGACGCGCTTTGCCGCACCGGCGTCCCCTTTGATTCTGCGGCGATAGTACCCCCGGCCCGCCGCGTTAGGCCACATGAATAATGGTGTAAAAACGTCGCTCGCTGGCGACGACAAATTAGAATTGCCGGGGATCTGGCTCTCGAACGATTTGACATGCTGAATCCACGGGAACTCACCGGGCGCGCGGCGACCCACGTGCGCGACGTGCCCGAGCTGCGCTGCCGCCTCCACGGGGCTGTGGCCGCATCGGCCATCCAGCTGCGCGAGGCCGCGGCGGCCGCGGGTCACGACCTCGAAATCGTCTCCGCATACCGCGATTTCGACCGGCAAGTGATGATCTGGAACGCGAAATTCCGGGGCGAGCGGCCGCTGCTCGACCGCGAAGGCCGGGCCCTGGATGCAGCCGCGCTGAGCGTGCCCGAGCGCGTGAGCGCGATCCTGCTGTGGTCTGCGCTGCCGGGCGCCAGCCGCCATCACTGGGGTACCGATTTCGATGTCATCGACCGGGCGGCCGTGAAGGACGGGTTTGAGCCCCAGCTCACCGCCGCGGAATTCGCGCCCGGCGGCCCCTTCGCGCGGCTGAACGTGTGGCTGGCGGCAAACCTCGGTAATTTCGGCTTTTTCCGGCCCTACACCATCGATCGCGGCGGCGTCCGGCCCGAGGCATGGCACGTGAGCTTCGCCCCCGTCGCCGGGCCGGCGCTCGCGGCGCTGTCGCCGGAAGTGCTGCGGGAGGCGATCGCGGACAGCGAAATCCTGGGGCGCGAGCACGTGCTCGAGCGGCTTCCCGCGCTCCATGCGCAATATGTCATGGCGGTCGATTCGGCCTGACGGGCCCGGAACCCACCCTAGCGGTTCGACCAGGCCTTCTTGATGTAGCCCAGCATGAGCCCGCGCATGGTCGTCATGGGATCGGGCAGAGCGGCAAAGATGGGCGGGTTCCGGCGCAGCAGCCGCCAGTTCTCGCTCCGCAGGATCTGCCGCAGATAGTCCACATTCCGGTCGATGGCTTCGACGTACGGGTTGCGTCCGCCGAAGAGCACGTCGATGTAGCGGTAGGCCGAGTTGAACTCCCCGTCGAGCCGCTTCGTCCGCACTTCCGCGACGAACTCCGGGGTCTGACGCAGCAGATCGAGCCCGGATGCGTACTTCACCTGCCGCCCGCCGTTCGCGGCCATGGGCAGTGCGACACCGCCCAGCACGAACTCCGCATACAGGCGATCACGGCACTTCTCGAGATAACAGCGATCGGACATCTGCGCGATCATGTCGGCGGTGCCGATCATGTGGCCGAGCTTCACATCGCGCGGATCGTGCACCTTGATCTGCGGGAACGGCACCTCGTAGCCCGTGTAGTGCACGATCTCCGACGCCACCGGGATCCACGAGGAGAGCGCGGTGTTCGGCAGGTATTCCGTAAGGAAGCGCGCGCCGCGTGATACGTGCGTGCGTGTGAACTCCGCACCGTTGCGGGAAGCGCCGTCTTCACCCACCCGGCGCAGATAGCCGACATCGTGAAACAGCGCCACGATGAGACCCACCACGGCACGCTCGCCGCCGAGCTGGTCCGCTTCGGCGGCCTGGCGCTCGTATCCCACGAGCATGCGCGCAAGCGCGAGTGTGATGTCCAGTGTGTGCTGGCGATCGTGATAGACGGTGTCGACGCCGAAGTAGCCGGGGAAATTCCCCGCAAAGAGCTGCTCGAAATGATCGAAGGCACTCGCGAGCTCCCCGTGGGGAGCGTTCGGCCACACGGGACGCACGAGTGCATCCACCGCGGCCTGCACCGCGCTGGTGGAGCTCACCTGTACCGTGTTCGTAACGTCGAAATCGTTGCGCCGCGCGCCGGTCATCGTAGTTCTCGTAAATGCGCGACTGTGAAGGTCCATCCCCGCTTCGAGGCCACAAAGTCTAGGCCACGCCTGCAGGCCAGACCAGCGACGCCGCGCACACTTTTCGCGCGTGCGCGTGGCTTCGGAGGTCGGGGCGGCGCCGTGCTGGCAGTGGGGGGGACGAGGGTTTCGGCGTCTACTTATATGTCAAAGGTCGCGAGCACCGGGGCGTGATCGGATGGTCGCTCCTGCTTGCGCGGTTCCTTGTCGATGACGCACGCGGTGCAGTGCGATGCAGCCGCGGTGTTCGTGAGCACGAGATCGATACGCAGCCCCTGGTTCCGCCGGAACGCGAGCATGCGGTAGTCCCACCAGCTGTAGAGCTTCGGTGGCTGGTCGAACCTGCGGAACACATCGGCCAGCCCGAGCGCCAGGAGTGAGCGCAGTGCGTTGCGCTCCGGCTCGCTCACGTGCACGTGGCCGGCCCAGGCGGCGGGGTCGTGCACGTCCCGATCTTCCGGGGCGATGTTGAAGTCGCCGAGCACGACGAGCCGCTCGTGAGCTGCGATTTCTGCTGCGAGCCAGTCGCGCAGGGCCGCGAGCCAGCGCAGTTTGTATTCGTACTTCTCCGAGCCGACGGACTGGCCGTTCGGCACGTAGAGATTCACGATGCGCCAGCCGTTCGTCGTCACCGCGAGCACGCGTCGCGACGGATCGTCGAAAGCCGGAATGTCGGTGATGACATCTCCGCAGGGCCACCGGGAGGCGATGGCGACCCCGTTGTAGGTCTTCTGGCCGCTGAAGAGCACGTGATAGCCGAGCGCTTCGATCTCGGTGCGCGGAAATTCCAGGTCCATGCACTTGGTTTCCTGCATGGCGAGGATGTCGACGGGCGATCCGGCCAGCCACGCGAGCATCTGGGGCATGCGCACGCGCAGGGAATTCACGTTCCAGGTGGCAATGACGGTCACGGTTTCGAAGTCTGCTAGTAGATGCGCAGGCCGCCGTACTTCGCGCGGATGCGCCGGTCGAGCACGCGCCAGCCGAGCGCGAAGCCGGTCACGAGGGTTACGAAGGAGAAGCCGAGCGCGACGAGCCACGTCGGCCGCGAAGGCACGATCGGGCGGCTCTGGAACAAGGGCGCGTCGGATGCGCGCGCGCTTTCAACGGCGACAGGTGCCGGGCGCGCATCGAGAGGCAGCCTGGGCGCCGGGCCCTCCGGTGCGACGGGTGCGGGTTTCGCGGTGTCGGCCGCGGCGGTTGTGTCGCTCGCTGCCTGGCGTGCCGCGGCGAGCTCGCTTTCGAGGCGCAGGTTGTCCGCCTGCACGCGTTCGAGCTCTTCGGTGCGTGTCTTCAGCTGGTCACGCAAGGGCGGGTTGCCGGAAAGGTAAGACGCTCTGACCCACCCTTCCGCGCCGGAATCGACCCGCACCCGCGCCTGGTCGCCCTGGCGCTCCAGCAGCTCGACCCGCTCCCCGCTCTGGATCTGCGCCACGCGATCGCCGGAGCCATCCGGCGCGGCATGCACACTGACGACGAGTTGCTCGATGACGTAGAGCGTCTCGGCTCGAGCTGCCGGTGCCGCGCACGCGAGCGCGACGGCGCTTGCGCAAAGCGCGCTTCTGAAAGCTCGCGTGATCAAGCCGCTTTGTCGCCTGCAGCGACGATGCCGTGCTGCTTGAGCAGCGCGCCGACGTCAGGTTGCCGACCGCGAAACTCCACGAAGGCATCGAGCGGATCTCGACTGCCGCCCCGCACCAGAATCGATTCCAGGAACCGGCTCGCAGTGGCGGGGTTGAAGACACCGGTCTCCTCGAATGCGGCGAAGGCATCGGCCGCCAGCACCTCCGCCCACTTGTAGCTGTAGTAGCCCGCGGCATAACCGCCGGCGAACACGTGCCCGAAGCTGTTCGCGAAGCGATTCCAGGGCGGCACGGGCACTACAGCCACCTCGCGCCGCACCTCCGCCAGGATCTCGGCGATCCGGCCGCCCCGGGCGGGGTCGTACTCGGCGTGCATACGGAAGTCGAAGAGCGCGAACTCGAGCTGCCGCATCATCTGCAGGCCCGCATGGAAGCTCCGCGTGGCGATGAGCTGCGCCTGCATGCCTGCCGGGAGCGAGTTTCCGGTCTGGATGTGCTTCGAGATGCGCTGGAGCACTTCCGGATGCCATGCATAGTTCTCCAGGAACTGGCTCGGCAGCTCCACGGCATCCCAGGCCACGCCATTGATGCCGGCGAGGCTCGGGTAGTCCACGCGCGTGAGCAGGTGATGCAGGCCGTGGCCGAACTCGTGGAAGAGCGTGACCACGTCATCATGCGTGAGCAGCGCCGGGCGCTCTGCGCTCGGCGGCAGGAAGTTGCAGACGAGGTAGGCCACCGGTAGCGCGGCGCCCGAAGCCAGGCGCTTGCGCCCCACGCATTCGTCCATCCACGCGCCGCTCCGCTTGTTGGGGCGCGCATAGGCGTCGAGATAGAAGCTGCCGACGGGCCGGCCCGAGCTCGTCTCGATATCGAAGAACCGCACGTCCGGATGCCACACGGGCGCGCCGGAGTGCTCGCGGATGCGCAGATCGAAGAGCTGTTCGGCCGTCTTGAACAGCCCGTGCAGCACGCGGGGCAGCGGGAAGTACGGGCGCAGCTCCTCCTGGGAAATGGAGAAGCGGCTGCGCTGCATGCGCTCTGCGTAGAAGCCGACGTCCCACGCTTCGAGCTTCCGGCCAGCGAACGCTTCCAGCTCTGCGAACTCCTTCTGCGCGGCGGCCCGCGCCGAGCGGGCGAGCTGCTGCAGGAACGCGAGCACCTCATCCACGCTGCGCGCCATGCGCGTGGCGAGCGCGTATTCCGCGAAGTTGCCGAAGCCCAGCAGGCGCGCGACTTCATGCCGCAGGCGCAGGATGTCTTCCATGATCGGGGAGTTGTCCCACCGGCCGGCGTTCGAGCCCTGGTCCGATGCGCGCGTGGTCCACGCTTCATAGATGGCACGCCGGAGGGGCTCGTGCTCGGCATCCGTCACTACCGCGACGTAGGTGGGCTGGTCTAGCGTGAGGAGCCAGCCGTCGAGCTGCTTTTCCTGCGCGCGAACACGCGCCTGCTCCACGACGGTCTCGTTCAGGCCCTGCAGATGGCCAGCGTCGGTGACGTGAAGGGTCCAGCCGTTCGTCGCATCGAGCACGTTCTCTTCGAATTTCGCCTGCAGCTGTGTGAGCTCCAGCATCACGGCCTTGAAGCGGCGCTTGCGGTCCGGATCGAGGCCGACGCCGGCCAGCCGGAAGTCACGCAGTGCATGCTCCACCACACGCCGTTCCACCGGCCCGAGGGCCGGGCCCTGCTGCTTCGAGATGCCTTCGTACGCGCGGTAGAGTGGCTCGCTCTGGGCGAGATCGGTCTGATATGCCGAAAGCAGCGGCAGGCACGCGTTGTAGCTGACGCGCAGCGGCTCCGAGTTCAGGACGGCGTTCAGGTGACTCACTGGTGACCACACACGCGAGACGCGGTGATGGAGCTCTTCCAGCGGCTCGACGACGGCGGCGAACGTGGGCTCGCCCACGGAGGCGAGCTCGTCGATACGCGCGCGATTGGCAGCAAGCACTTCGCGCACGGCGGGCTCGACGTGCTCCGGTCGTATGTACGCAAACGCGGGGAGCGGTGCGTGAGCGAGCAGTGGGTTGTCCATGGAACCTCGACGTCGGAGGACGCGGCATTCTAATCGGTCCTGCGGCCCTCCATGTAACATGGCGGCCGGCGGCCCGCCCGGGCGGCGAGATGAGGTTTCGAGGGTGACGTACGACTACGATCTGGCCGTGATCGGCGGTGGCAGCGGGGGCCTGGCGTGCGCGCGGCGTGCGGCGAGCTACGGCGCCCGGGCGGTGGTCGTGGAGGCGGGCCGGCTTGGCGGCACGTGCGTGAACGTCGGCTGCGTACCCAAGAAGGTCATGTGGAACGCCGCCCAGATTGCCCACAGCCTGGAAGATGCGCCGGAATACGGCTTCCAGCTCTCCGCGCAGGAGCACGACTGGCCGACGCTGAGGGCCAAACGCGACGCCTACGTCGAGCGCCTGAACGGCATCTACGAGCGTAACCTCGTGAACGACAAGGTCGAGCTGATCCGCGGCTACGGCCGGTTCGCCGGCCCGCACGCGGTCGAGGTCGACGGCCGCACCTTCTCCGCGCGGCACATCGTCATCGCCACGGGCGGCCGGCCCATGTGGCCGCTCGTGCCGGGCGCGGAGCTTGGCATCACGTCGGACGAGTTCTTCGAGCTGCCGCAGCGCCCGCAGCGGGTCGTCATCGTCGGCAGCGGCTACATCGCCGTCGAGCTTGGCGGCGTGTTCGCGGCGCTCGGCTCGCAGGTCACGCTCGTCGCCCGCGGCGATTCGGTGCTGAAGCACTTCGACGCCATGCTCGGTGCGGCGTGCCTGAAAGCGATGCGCGACGAGGGGGTCGAGGTGCTGTTGAACACCTGGCCGGAGTCACTGGAGCGCACGGCGGATGGGTCACTGGAGCTCACGGTGGCCAACCAGAGACGGGTCGCCGCGGACTGCGTGCTCTGGGCCATTGGTCGTCAGCCCTGCGTGGAGGATCTGGGGCTCGACGCCGCGGGAGTGAAGCTCGATGCGTACGGGTTCGTCGCCACGGACCGGTTTCAGGAGACGAACGTGGAGGGCATCCATGCCATCGGCGACGTCACCGGGCGCGCGCAGCTCACTCCCGTCGCGATCGCCGCCGGGCGGCGGTTGAGTGATCGGGTGTTCGGGGGGCAGTCCGGGCGCCACCTGGATTACGAGTGCATCCCCACGGTCATCTTCAGCCACCCGCCGATCGGCACGGTGGGCTTGAGCGAGGCGGCCGCGCGCGCACGCTACGGGGATGACGTCCGGATATTCACGTCCGGGTTCGTGCCGATGTACTACGCGATGACCACGCGAAAGGTGCGGGCGGAAATGAAGCTCGTGTGCGTGGGCCCGGAGAAGCGCATCGTCGGTGCGCACGTCATCGGCACGGGTGCGGACGAGATGCTTCAGGGCTTCGCGGTCGCCGTGCGAATGGGTGCGACCAAACAGGACTTCGATGACACCGTCGCCATTCACCCGACCGCCGCCGAAGAATTCGTCACGATGAAGTGAGCCGGCTCCGCGCCCCTGGCGGAGAGCCAGGCGCAAAGGCCGCGAGCCGCGCAGGCGATCTTCGCCAGTCGAGCCCGCCGCGTTCACACGTGAGCCCAGGCCGCCAAAGCCGCGCCTTTGGCGGCCGGAAACGAAGCCACGGTCCGCAGGAAGCGCCGCAGGCGACTTCTTGCCAATCGATCAGAACGAGGGTGCGCTGAGTGACGCCCGCTCGCGCAGCGCTTCGAGCACGGGGGCCGTTTCGGGGCGAATGCCGCGCCAGAGGTGGAATGATTCCGCAGCCTGCTCGACGAGCATGCCCCACCCCTGGATCGCGCGGGCGCAACCCTGCTCGCGAGACCATCTGAGGAACGGCGTTTCGCTGCGACTGTAGGCCATGTCGTAGCACACGGTGTCGCGATGAATGATGGTCGCCGGCACCGCGGGCACTTCGCCGCTGAGGCTTGCGGAGGTGGCGTTGATGACGACGTCGTAGGCCTCGGCGCCGATATCGTCGAAGCCGCAGCCAGTCACCTGCCCCAGGTCAGTGAAGTCTGCCGCGAAGGCACGCGCCCGGTCGGCGGTGCGGTTGGCCACGATGAGCTCGGCCGGCCGCAGTACCAGCAGCGGCGCAATGACGCCGCGCGTCGCGCCGCCCGCGCCGATGATGAGCACGCGACGATCCGTCACCTCGACGCTCAGGTTGTCGCGCAGATCGTGCACAAGCCCGGCTCCGTCTGTGTTGTCCCCGAGCAGCCGGTTGTCCCGCTGGATGGCGAGCGTATTCACGGCGCGGGCCCGTTCCGCGCGTGGGGTCAGCTGATTGGCGAGCTCCGCCGCCGCGACCTTGTGCGGCACGGTTACGTTCAACCCGCGTCCGCCGCGTGAAAAGAAATCCAGCACGTAGCTGCGGAAATCCTCAGGGAGCACATCGTGCAGCCGGTAGACGAGGGATTCGCCTGTTTGCCGCGCGAAGAGCCCGTGGATGAAGGGCGACCAGCTGTGAGCCACAGGGTGGCCAACGACGCCGTACTGATCGGGCGCGCCGCTCACGGCCACGTGCCCAGACGCGGCCCGCGCGCAGAAATGCCCCTTCCGTCAGGGGGTTGGTGGCGAAGGCGTGGGTCCGGGGCCTGGGCCGGGCCCCCCTGCAAAAGCGCAGCGTTCATGGCAATGTGAATCGGGAGAGGCCGGTCTTATACATGATTCAATCACGCCGTGACGAGAGCGGAGCGCGCCTGGAAGATGCATTCGGCCAGCTTCTCGAGTCGGTGCGTCCGGAGCTGGTGCGTTTCGCGTACTGGCTGGCACGCGACCGGTCGGTTGCTGAAGACGTCGTACAGGAAGCCATGCTGCGCGCATGGCGCGCGCGCTCGGAGCTGAAAGACGCGGCGGCCGTGCGCCACTGGCTGCTGACGATCGTTCGTCGCGAGCACGCACGGCTCTACGAGCGGAAGCGCCTGGTGACCGTGGACGTGACGGATATCGTTGCACGCGAAGACGTCGCCCTTGCCCGAGGGAGCGACGGCGAGCTGCTCGATTTGCGGCGGGCCATCCTCATGCTGCCGGACGATTACCGCGAGCCGCTCGTCATGCAGGTGCTCGGCGGATACTCCACAGCCGAAATTGCCAAGGAGATGAACTTGTCCACCCCTGCCGTGCTGACACGGCTGTTCCGCGCGCGGAACCGGCTGCGCGAGATCTATGGGCTCAGGCCCGGCCTCGACTGCGAGCCGGGCGAGGAGGCACCATGAACTGCACGGATGTGCAGCTCGCACTGGGTGCTGAGCCCGGTGCCATGAGCGCGGAGATCGAGGGGCATCTGCGCACGTGCGCGCAGTGCGCCGAGTATCAGCGCGAGATGCTGCGGCTGGATGAAAACATCCGGCGTGCGCTGCTGCTGGACGTTGCCGCGCTCAGAAGCGATTCCAGCTCGCGGCAGACCGTGCAACAGCCGCCTGAGCTTGCCGTACCGCCGCGCACGCGCTCTGCGCGCGTGCGTCAGTGGACGCTGGCGGCGAGCCTGCTTCTCGCCATCGGTGTCGGGCTCGTCATGTGGGGCGCGCTGCCGAGCCATTCGCTCGCGGCGGATATCGTGGCGCACGTCATCAGCGAACCAGTGTCCCAGGAGGACATCTCGCGTCCCGTGGCGAGCAATGCCGTGGCCGAAGTGATGCGCACATCCGCCCTGCGCCTGGACCCCATCGGAAGCGACATCGTGTTCGCACGCACGTGCTTCTTTCGCGGCCGGCTCGTGCCGCACTTCATCGTGCGCACGGAGCGTGGCGCGGCAACCGTGATGATCTTGCCGCACGAGCATGTCGAGGCGCCGCAGCACTTCGTGGAAGGCGGCTACAAAGGCATTCTGCTGCCGGATTCGAACAAGGGCAGCATCGCGGTGCTGAGCCGAGCGGACGTCGACATGGAAAAATCCGCGCGCGAATTCCGGCAAGCACTGCATGCCGTGCCGCCACGCATGTAAGTGAGGAGCCTGCTCAGTGTGGCTACCTTGCTCGCTGAACGCTGCTGCCTCCGGTCCCGGCCACGTCCAGCGCAGCGTGCAGCTCCGGTTGCCAGACCTGCATGCGCTCTTCGATCTGGTAGGGCGGGTTCACGATTGCGAGGCCGGAGCCATTCAGGCCGACGCGTGAGTCGCGTGGGTAGAGCCACAGCTCGCTGAACAGCACTTCCCGGTCGAGCGTGCGCGTCAGTGAGCTCTTCCACGAGACGATCGCCCGCTCGTCCTTGATGGGGTACCAGGCGCAGATCACGCCGCTCTCGAACCGTCGCAGCCCATCCGCAATGGCCGCGCTGACTTGTTCGAAGTCCTGGCGGGTCTCTTCGTATGGCGGGTCGATCAGCGTCAGCCCGCGGCGTTCCACCGGGGGCAGGTACGCGCGCATGCGCTCGAAGCCGTCGCCTCGCTCGACGCGCATGCGCGTTTGCGGCCCCAGCGCACGCTCGAGCGCACGGGCTTCGGGTGCAAGAATCTCCAGCGCGATGCCGCGGTCCTGTGTGCGCAGCTCGTGCGCCGCCAGTAGCGGGGAGCCCGGATAGGCGCGGGGGTGGCCACGTGCGGCGCGGAATTCCGCCACGGCCTGAACGTATCGCGCGATCTCCTCTGCCTGAAACTGCAGCGGGGCAACACGCTGAATTCCTGCGTCTGCCTCCGCGGAGACGGAATACTCACCGGGGCCGGAGTGGGTTTCGAGGTAGAGGAAGCCTTTGTCCTTCCGCTTGAGCGCGGTCAACAGGGCGAGCAGCGCCACGTGCTTGTGCACGTCCGCGAAGTTGCCGGCGTGAAAACTGTGGCGATACTTCATGGGGTCAACCGATGAAAGCGCGAGCACCTGCCGGGCGACCCCGGCCAGGGTCTCGCGTCGTTCCAGAAGATCCGCGAATCATAGAGGAGTGCTCGCATGCGCCGCTGTCTGAAACTGATGTCCTTCTTCCCTCTGATGGTGGCGTCGGCCTGCACGATGTCGGGCGAGGGCTCCCGGCCGAGCGAGCCGCCCGTGTCGGCGGTTCCACCGGTGGAGGGCAGGGGTCCCCAGCGGGTTCCGCCGTCGCAGGCCGTGCCATCGGGAGTGAGCAGCGCGGTGCCCGCGGATGTCATTGCCCGCGTGCGGGAGGATCTTGCGAAGCGCACGGGCGCCGATGCCAGTGTCGTCAGCGCACAAGCGGTGGAGTGGCCCGACGGCAGCCTCGGCTGCCCCGAGCCCGGCCAGATGTACACGCAGGCCATCGTGCCGGGCTATCGCATCGAGCTCGAGTCCGGCGGGAAGCGTTACGCGTACCACGCCTCGCAGAAAGGCTATTTCAAGCTCTGCCAGAACGCCGGCGGGGTGAATCCGTTGCCCACGCGGTGACGATCGAGACGCGGGTCAGAGAATAGGCGCGGCCAGAGCACAAAGGCCCGGGGCGCGAACGCCCCGGGCCTGCATGTCGCGCTGATCGTGCGCGCTATTTCTTCTTCTTTCTCTTGTGCTTCACGTGCTTTTTCGGATCTGCGTGATGCTTGGGCTTCACGTGCTTCTTGGGTTTCACGCTGACGGAGATCGTCTCCGCCTCGACGCTCGCATCCCGATACAGCAGCAGGAAACCGCTCTGGGACGGTGAAGCCTTCTCGCCGCCCGGGATGTCATCCACGAGCACCGATGCCGTCTGGCGCGGCGGCAGGACGGCGCCGGCCGGGGCGTTCGTGGCGAACTTCGGCACGCCGGCCGTGTAGACCATGCGACGCACGGCGTCGGTGATGACGCCTTCGAAGTAGTTGTCGTAGGCCTCGACGTCGAACGAGAACTTCGCGTTCTCGTCGATCTCCAGGAATTCCAGCGGCACGCTCAGGATCGCGTAGCTGGAGTTCAGGTCCGCATCGAGGTAGTAGAGCGGGATGCCGACATCCTGCGTCTCCTCCGAGCGCAGATCGAAGAACGCCACCACGGCCTGGCCCGTCGTGTCCGGACCGCCGAGCTCGAGCGTCTCCAGCGCGAAGTCGGGCCTGCCGTTGCGATCCGTGTCGATGGTGACGCGGAAGAGCGCGGGGTACAGCGGATGCGCGCGCCGCCCGAAGGTGCTGACGCCGAACTGCAGCACCAGCCCGTCGAACGGGTCGTTCACCAGCCTGACGCCCACCGCATCGAGATCGATGACCGCGCGGTCGTCGCCGTCATCCGGGAGCTTCCGGCGCGGAATGCGCGGGCTCTGCCCGGTGAGCGAGAAGACCTCGATGCCACCGCCCAGCGCGGCGCTCTGGTTACGCAGATTGAAGGACCCGACCTGGTCTCCGATGAGCGTCACCTGGCGGGTGAGCGCCCGGACTTCCGCAGACTTGTGCGGCAACACGTGCCAGGGCAGATGGATCTCGTCCTGGGAATCCTTGAGGTGGATGTAGCCGTCGTACTCGACGGATTGCAGCAGCGAGCCCGTGCCACCGTCGAAGCCTCCGTTGAGCGTCCACACCGGGAGCTTCGCAGGATCGATCTTCAGCAGCACGTCGAACGTCTGCGAGCCGCGGCCCGGCACAAAGACGTTGGATGGCAACAGCACCTGCACGGCGCCGTTTGCTGCGTCATTCGCGTACCGGAACTCGTTCGAGACGGAGTAGCGGCGCGCGAAGCGGCTGTAGTTCTGCACGCGCACGGTGCGCTTCAGAATGAGCGGTGAAGACGCGTTCACGTAGCCGAATGACAGGCTTCCGGACCTGCGCTGCGTCTCCCACGCAGCCGTGGTGCTGGCGAGCGCCGCGTCCACGCGCACCTCGCCGGCGCCGATGCGAGTGATCGGTGCCAGCACATCCGGCAGCGTGATCGGGTTCGTGAAGATGTCGGTGTAAGCCGTGTTCATCAGCAGGGACTTGATCTCTGCCGGTGAGCGGTGCGGATACGCCTGCAACAACAGCGCGGCCGCGCCAGACACAACAGGCGTGGCGCCGGACGTGCCACCGAACGCCGTCTCGCCCGTGCCCGTGCCAACTTCCGCGGACATCATCGCGCCGGGAGCGCCGATGTCAGGCTTGATCTGGTTGAAGTCGTAGCTCGGCCCGCGCGCCGAGGTGCTCACGATGCTCGAGACCAGCGGCAACCCGTTGTCCCTGGAGATGCTCACACGCACGCCGGCTGCGAGGTTCGCCTTGATGGCGTTCGCCGCGGCGAGCTGGATGACGATCGTCGGTTTGCAGGTGCCATCTGGAACGAGCGGGCACTCGCCGCCGTTGGAGAACGACACAGCGTCGCCTGCCGCGACGAGGCCGATGAGAACACCGAGAGCGCCCGCGTCACTGGCTGCGCGCACCTTCTCGCTGATGTTGCAGGTGCCACGATCAATGAGCGCGATCTTGCCCGCGGGGTTCTCAGGCAGTGGGATGGCCTCGGTCACGGTGCACGCACGGCCGAGATACACGACGTCCCCTTCGGCGCTGTCCTCCTCCGTGACCGGCGCCCACTCGACGTTCGCCGTGTTGTTGTACGTGCCAGCAATCGGTGAAGGCGGCAGGACGACGAGAGGGATCAGTGCCGAAGTCGGCACATGCGTCTGCGCGACACTGATGACTTCCGGCGCGGACGACGGCGAGCCCAGCACGTAAGGCTTGTCCCCGCTGTTGCCGGCGGCGGCGACGACAACCACGCCAGCACGCGCGGCGTTCGCAGCGGCGGCGGAGCTGCTGTCTTCGCGCTGACCGTACGGCGCGCCCAACGACAGGTTGATGACGTCCACAGCATCGTCCATGCAGCCGTCGTCATCCGGGTCGAGCGCGCGATCGATGGCCTGAAGGATGGCCGCGCCGTTGCACGATGTGGAGATCGCGCTGCAAACCTTGTACGCGATCAGCGAGGCGCCGGGCGCTATGCCCACATGCTTCCCGTCCTTGCTGCGGCCCGCGATGATGTCGGCCACGTGCGTGCCGTGGCCGTCACGATCGATCGGGTCCGGATCGGGGTCGAGCACCGTGACTTCGTCACCATCCCACGTCTCGCCGACGAAGTCGTAACCGCCGATCACCTTCTTCGTCGGGAAGAGACCATCACGCGTCTTGTGGCGCGGGTCGCCGGGCCCGTTGCCGTAGGCCGCCGCATAGGCCGCCGCGGTGCCCGGGCCGCCCAGGTTCCGGTGCGTGTAGTCGATGCCCGAGTCGAGCACCGCCACCGTGACGCCCCGCCCGTCCAGGCCCGCCTGCCGGGCGGCTTCAGCGCCGACGTAGGGCACCGTGTCATCGAGATTGATCTTGTAGTCGACGACGCGATGGATGCCGGCGACACCGGGCAGACCCGCGATCGATTCGAGCTTGCTGGCATCGATGCGTACGATGGCGGCGTTGTAGGCGATGCGCACGCGCGCAATCTCCTTGCCGCCGAGCGCCAGCACCTTGCCCAGCACGTCGTCCTGCTTCTGGCGAATGCGCTGTGAGTGCGCGACCTGTTGCCCGCGGCTCAGCAGGCCGCCGACGCGACGGGCGTTCTCACCGTTCGCGAGCGCCAGGGGTGCTTCGGAAAGCTGGACGACGACGTCGACCGGGCCGACGGCCTTGCGCAGCGACGGATCGATGCGCCGGAGCGGCGTGCGATCCGGCACGGCGAGGCGCTTCGGGTTCGCGGAAATGACGTTCGCGGTTTGTGTGAAGGCCGGAAATGGAGCAGCGAGTACGGCTCCCAGGATCATGGATCCCAGGAACGCGGGAATAGACGGTTTCATCCTGCGTATCTCCCCAATTCTTCGTTTGTCCGTTTGGCCCTGGGAAGTCTCGAGGCTCCCGGCGCTGTCCTTTGCCGGGGGGCTGCCGCCAGCTGGCCTTCATCCCTTCAAGCGAGCGCGGCCCCGCGTGCCGTGCGCACACGATGAACGACGCGGTTTGGAGGGTGAGCGACCTGTTTGCGGTTTCGAGTTGCTTCTTGGCGTAGGCGCAAGCTACTCCCGCAAGATTTCGAATTCAATGCAACTCAGGCGCGCGCACGGGGAGTTTTGGGGGTGTCGAACACCCCGAAACTCGCCAGCCGCAATCGCCGTGCCCGAGGTGGGTGTCTTACTTCGTCCCGCGCGCCCGCTTCGGAGCGCTCTTGCCGGTGGACTGGCTCGCGCGCGTGGCCGTCTTGCGTGCGTGAGCCTTCGCGGGTGCGGACCGACCCTTGCGCACGATGTTGGTGACGCCCTTGGGTTTGGGCGGCGCCGAGGTGCGCGCTGTCTTCGCGGCCTTCGCCGCCGCGGCGGGGCGATCTGCCGACGCGGGCTTGCGTGCGGCCTTGCCCGTGGAAGCCTTGCCAGCCGGCGCCTTGCCGGCGGTGGCCCCATTGCCAGCACCATCACGCTTCGCAGCTGCCGCGGCGGCGGCCGGCGCGCCCGGACGCCTGCCGCGCCCGAACCGGCCCGTGCCGCGCTCCGGCGCCTGCTCGATCATGATTCGGGCTTCTTCCAGCGTGATCGATTTCGGGTCGCGGTCCTTCGGGATCTTCGCGTTCTTCTTGCCGTTCGTGACGTAGGGGCCGAAGCGGCCGTTCAGCACCTGGATGCCATCGTCCGCGAAGTCCGCGATGATGCGGTTCGCGTCCGCCTCTTTTTTGAGGCGGATGAGCTCCAGGGCGCGGTCGAGCTCCACGGTGTACGGGTCGTCGTCCTTCAGGGAGACGTACTTCGCGCCGTACTTGATGTAGGGGCCGAAGCGGCCCACGTTCGTGATCACATCCTCCCCGTCGGCCGTCTGGCCGAGCGTGCGCGGCAGCTTGAAGAGCTCCAGCGCCTGCTCCAGGGTGATGGTGTCCATCTTCTGGCCGGGCCTCAGGCCCGCGAACTTCGGCTTCTCCTCGTCGTCCTTCGTGCCGATCTGCACGAAGGGCCCGTAGCGCCCCATGCGCACGCTCATGGGCTTGCCGGAGACCGGGTCGACGCCGATCTCACGCGCCATCGCGACCTGCTCGCGCGACACGTTCTTCTCGATCTTCTCCACTTCCTTGATGAAGGGCTTCCAGAACTTCTGCAGCGGGATCGTCCACTCCTCCTCGCCGCGCGAGACGGCATCGAGCTCGTCTTCGAGCGCGGCGGTGAAGCCGTATTCGACGTACCGGTGGAAATACTGCGTGAGGAAGCGCCCGACGATCTTGCCGATGTCCGTGGGGATGAAGCGCCGGTTGTCCATCTCCACGTACTCGCGGTCCTGCAGCGTGGAGATGATGGTGGCGTACGTGGAGGGGCGGCCGATGCCGTGTTCCTCCAGCGCCTTGACGAGCGAGGCTTCCGAGTAACGCGGCGGTGGCTCGGTGAAGTGCTGTTCCGCCTTCAGGGAAACGAGGGCAACCTTGTCGCCTTCGTTCATGGCCGGCAGCACGTGATCATCGTCGTCCGTCTTCACATCGTCCGCGCCTTCCTGGTACACGGACATGTAGCCCGGCTTCACGAGCGTGGAGCCGTTCGCGCGCAGCACGTGGCGCTCCGGCCCGTCCGGGCCCGCCAGCATGTCGACCGCAACGGTGTCGAAGACGGCGTGGCTCATCTGCGAGGCGACGGCGCGCTTCCAGATGAGTGAATAGAGCCGGAACTGGTCCGGGTCGAGCTTGCCTTCGATATCCGCCGGCACGATGGCGGCGGAGGTCGGCCGAATGGCTTCGTGCGCTTCCTGCGCGTTCTTCGACTTCGTCTTGTAGACGCGCGGCTCTTCAGCGACTTCGGCCTGGCCGTAGAGGCGCGCGGCGACCTGGCGAATCTCGGTGACCGCTTCGCCCGCGAGGCTCACCGAATCCGTGCGCATGTACGTGATGAGGCCGACCGCGCCTTCACCGATGTCCACACCTTCGTACAGCTGCTGGGCAAGCCGCATGGTGCGGCGGGCGTTGAAGCCGAGCTTGCGCGCGGCCTCCTGCTGCAGGGTGGAGGTGGTGAACGGCGGCGCCGGATTGCGGCGGCGCTGCTTGCGCTCGATGGCGAAGACGCTGAGCGCGCCGAGCGTTTCGCCGCCCGGCGAGCCCGCGGCCCGCGCGGCGCCGATGATGGATTGTTCCACCTCGTGCGCCGAATCCGTGTTCACGAAGCTGAACTGCTCGACCTTCGTGCCCTTGTACTCGATGAGCTTCAGCGGGAAGCGCTGGGCGGAATGCTCGCCTTCGCCATCGAGCGTCCAGTATTCCTGCGCCACGAACGCGGCGATCTCTTCCTCGCGCTCGCAGATCATGCGCAGCGCGGGGCTCTGCACGCGGCCCGCGGAAAGGCCGCGACGCACTTTCTTCCACAGCAGCGGCGAGAGATTGAAACCGACGAGATAGTCGAGCGCGCGGCGCGCCTGCTGCGCGTTCACGAGATCGAAGGAAATGTTCCGCGGCCGCGCCACGGCATCGCGGATGGCGTTGCGCGTGATCTCGTAGAACACCACGCGATGCAGCTTCTTCGCCGAAAGCTCGCCGCGCTCGCGCAGGATCTCCGAGAGGTGCCACGCGATGGCCTCGCCTTCACGATCCGGGTCGGTTGCGAGGAAGAGCGACTTGGCTTTCTTCAGCGCCTTCGAAATGGACTCGATGTGGCGCTCGTTCTTCTCGAGCACCTGGTAGGTCATGGCGAAGCCGGCGTCCGGATCGACCGCGCCTTCCTTCGGCACGAGATCCCGCACGTGGCCATACGAGGCGAGGACTTCGAAATCCTTGCCCAGGTACTTCTTGATGGTCTTCGCCTTGGCGGGCGATTCGACGATGACGAGATTGTCAGCCATCGCTGTGCGAATCCTCGTTCGTGAGCTGTTGGAAGAAGACGCCCGCGGCCCGCGTGCCCCGGTGGCTTCTTCGGATCGTGGCGCGGCTTGCGCCCTGCGCAGAGAGGTGACTCACGTGTGAGCACGCCCTAAAACGAAAAACCGCGGACGAGCCGCGGGATTGCAGTGTGGTTGCCGCGGACACAGTCAATGCGGTGCCCCGGTGCCCGCATCTGCGACCAGATTCTCGAGCTGCAGGAAGGCCTGCTCCTGGTCGGGCTGGCTCGAGAGCACCATGAGTACCACCCACTTCAGCTGTTCCGTATCGAGCTCGTCTGTATCGAGGGCAAGCATGCGTTCGATGACGACTTCGCGCTGCTGCGGCGACAGGATACCGAGCCGCTCGAGCGTGAGCAGGAACCCGCGACACTCCGTGGACAGCCGCGACAGCTCGCCTTCGGAGAACACGCGCACCGCGGGGCCGCTGCCAGCAAGGGGCAACGCGTCCCGAACGCACGCGAGATCCGCGAGCCAGTCGAGCGCGCGTTCGACGTTACGATGCGTGAAGCCTGCACCTTCGAGATGACGCGCGAGATCCTCGCGCTCAGGCACCTCGGGTACCTCATCGAGCATGTAGCGATCGAACACGTAGATCAGAATGTCGAGAACGCTGCCAGTCATTCGTCACGAAACCCGGCCAAAGCGGCCGCCCGCATGAGGCGCGACGCGCCCCTGGAGCTCGAGAATCAGCAGCATCGACGCGACCGAATCGCTCGGAAGGCCCGTGCGTGCGACGAGAACATCAATGCTTGCGGGTTCGAAGCCGAGCGCATCTAACAGTATTTCGTATTCCTTGTCCAACACGGGCCCCGCGGCGACCGCGGTCCGCGACGGCCCGGACTGCGCTGCAAGTGACTGCGGCTGAAGGAAATTCGCGATCTCCAGCAGCACCTCTTCGGCGCACTCCACGAGCTTGGCGCCCTCGCGGATCAGTTTATGACAGCCGCGCGAGAGCGGATTGTGGATGGAGCCGGGAATGGCGAGCACCTCGCGCCCCTGCTCGAGGGCGTGCTGTGCGGTGAGCAATGACCCGCTGGTGCGGGCGGCCTCCACCACCAGCGTCCCGAAAGAAAGACCGCTGATGATGCGGTTCCGCTGCGGAAAGTGCGGCGCGAGCGGTGGTGTGCGCGGTGCGAACTCCGAGACGAGGGCGCCTTGCTCGCGGATGCGCGCCGCCAGCGATGCGTGCCGCCGCGGATACACCGCGTCGAGCCCGCGCCCACATACCGCCACGGTGAGCCCGCCTTCCTGCAGCGCGCCTTCGTGACTCGCTGCGTCGATGCCGAGCGCAAGGCCACTGGTGATAGTCAGGCCGGCGCGCGCAAAGAACCTTGCGAAGTCTCGCGCCGTGTCGCGACCAGTGGGCGACGGGCTGCGTGAGCCCACGATGGCCAGCTGCGGGCTGGAAAGAGCAGCGACATTTCCCAGCACATACAGCGCGGCGGGCGCTCTGCTCGTGTTCGACAGCAGCACCGGATACTCCGGGGCCGTGCATGGGATGACATGCGCCCCGGACGCATCGATCCATTTCAGGTCCGCATCGATTGCGGCGTGATCTGGCCTGGCAAGAAATTCACGGGCAGCTGGCGGCAGCTCCACGCCGGGCACCACCCGTGAACCGACGGCCGCGGCCGCTTCGAGACTGCCCGTGGCGGCAACGAGAGCGCGAACGTGCTCCGCCACGAGGCTGGGTGCTCTGGCGAGGAGGGCGACTGCACGCAGCGTCTGCATGCGTCGGAGATTATTTCTCGCACAACTCTGCCTGAAGGCGCATTCGTGATGGAAACGCGCAGTTTCTCCGGCTGCGGAAAACAAGAACGCCGCGGGAGGTTGCCCTGCCGCGGCGTTCTATTTGACGACGTTTGCCGAAACTTTACGGCGTGCGAACGTAGTCCGCAACGCGAATGGTCGTGGACGCGCCGACCACGAGCCCGTAGCTCATGCGATCGAACGTGCGGAACACCAGCAGTGTGCCGGCGCGTTCATCCGGCAGCCGCACCTTCGGGGCGAAGCCAAGCCTGCTGCGCGTGCCGGCTCGACTGTTGCGGTCGCGGACGACTGCGCCAGCCTGGTCGATCGACATGATGTTTCCAGGTACGACGCCGTGACGCTTGCCGCGATTGATGGCGACCACACGGTACTGGCCGATGAGCTCCGTGCCATCCACCACCGAAATGATGCGCCCCTCGAAATTCTCAGGCGGCGCACTGAGCACGAAGTTGAGGGGAGTCGACTCTTCCGCGGCGAGCAGCACGTCACCCGTGAGCGTTTCGCGAGCGGAGTCGGAGAGGACCGCCTTCTGCGGGTTCGTGGTCGTGAGCACCGACGCCGTGGCGGTGTAGACACCCTCGTAGCCGAGGAGGTCGCCGTTGTCGGGATCGCGGAGCGGGCCGGCCACATGCACGACACTGAAGCGCGCGTTCTGCGGCGCATTCAGGTTGTTCACGTAGATCTCGTTGTTCGAGCCGCCAACGAGATGCTGCTCGCGAAACGCCAGCACCTGCGGAGCATCCTTGAGCTGTTCCCTTGTCAGCAGGCTGGGCCTCGACAGGAACGCGGCAATCGACGCGTACGGGAGCGTGGGGATCGCGCCGTCCAGCGGCGAGCTGCGCAGGCGCGGGTTCAGGCGCGCGGCGCCACCGTTCTGCAGGCGAATCTGGGGGGTGCCGTTGGCGCCGAACGCGAGAGCGAGCGTGTCCCCGGGATAAATAAGGTGCGGGTTCTGCACCTGCGGATTGATGATCCAGACCTCGGGCCAGAGCCACGGATCCTTGAGAAACAGCGTGGCGATGTCCCACAGGGTGTCGCCCCGCTTGACCGTGTAGTTCCGGGGCGCGTCGGGCCGCAGCAGCGAGCTCGGATCTGCCTCGGGCGCGCTCTCGACGACCGCACCTGCGGACTCCGTGGCCGTCTCGGTGGCGGTCAGCTCCGGCTCGGTCGCCGCTGGGACTTCGGCTTCGGCCGAGGCCTCGGTTGGCGGGGCTGCTGCGGAGCTTGAAGAATCCCCACCGCGCCCGAACATGCCTCCCGTCGAGCATCCGGTGAGCACAGCGGCGATTACGAGACCCACAGCGACGAGGCCCGCGTCAGCGCGAGCCTCAGTTCTTTGAATTGAAACCATCCTCCACTCCTTGCATACGGGTGGGGCAAGCGACCCCGCTGTTATAATCGGCCCGCAGCGCCGGCACACGATTTATTGTCGACAGTGTGCGCTGGTTCACGACGCCTCGCGGGCCTTGTCGGCGGCAAGCGAAACCACCGAAATTCCCGACTGGCATCAGAACATTAGCAGCATTTTTGAGTCGATTGCATCAAGACCTTTCCGGAAGACAACGCCATGGCCCTGCGAACGATCCTCGAGTACCCCGATCCACGTCTGCGCACGAAGGCGCAGCCCATGACGGCGGCGGATTTCACGCCGGAGCTGAGCACGCTCATCGATGACATGTTCGAGACCATGTATGCCGCCCCCGGCATCGGTCTCGCCGCGACGCAGGTGGACTTCCACAAGCGCCTCCTCGTCATCGACGTATCAAAGGACAAGGCCGAGCCGCTCGTCTTCATCAATCCCGAGATCCTCTCCAGGGAAGGCGTCGGCACCATCGAGGAAGGGTGCCTCTCCGTCCCCGGCGTGTTCGACGAGGTGGTGCGGGCCGCGAAGATCCGCGTGCGCGCGCTGGACCGTCACGGCAACGTCTTCGAGCGGGATTGCGACGACATCCTCGCCATCTGCGTGCAGCACGAGATGGATCACCTCGATGGCAAGCTCTTCGTGGATTATCTGTCGGACGTAAAGCGCGACCGCATTCGCAAGAAGCTCGACAAGGACCGCAAGGAACGCAGCGCGCGCGCGGGCACGTCGGCAGCAGCAAGGGCCTACTGAGTTCGCCGCCGTCGCAGCCGCCCACCTCGACGATTTCCGCCTGCGGCCACTGCGTCCGCGGGCTACCTGACCAGGTGCCATGACTCCGCTTCGCATCGCATTCGCCGGCACGCCGGACTTTTCCGTGCCGGCGCTGCAATCGCTCGTTCGCTCGGCTCACACCGTCGTCGGGGTGCTGACCCAGCCTGACCGTCCCAAGGGCCGCGGCCAGCAGCTTGCCGCCAGCCCCGTCAAGCAGGCGGCGCAGGCCGCTGGCCTCGTCGTGTCGCAGCCCGAAACACTGCGGACCGAAGAAGGCCGGGCCGCACTCGTGGCATGGCAGCCGGATGTGCTGGTGGTCGTGGCCTACGGGCTCATCCTGCCTCCCGCGGCTTTGAGCATTCCGAAGCTCGGCTGCGTGAACATCCATGCATCCCTCCTTCCCCGCTGGCGCGGGGCGGCCCCGATTCAGCGGGCGATCCTCGCGGGGGATGAGGAAACAGGCGTCACCATCATGCTGATGGACCCCGGGCTCGATACCGGGCCGATGCTCCTGACTCGCCGCCTCCGGATCGAAGCCGGGGACACCGGCGGCTCCCTGCACGACCGCCTTTCCGCTCTGGGCGCCGAGGCGCTCATGGAATCCCTCGAGGGGCTGGCTCAGGGCACGCTGCGTCCAGAGCCCCAGCCCGAAGCCGGGGTGACGTATGCGGCGAAACTGGAGAAGGCCGAGGCACGCATCGACTGGATGGCACGAGCCATCGAGATCGAGCGGAAGGTCCGTGCTTTCAACCCATGGCCCATCGCCGAGACGCGCTACGAGGGCGAGCAGCTGCGGATTCTGAAAGCCACCGCCGAGGGCGTTGCGGGCATACCCGGGGAGTCCACGCGTCCCGGCGGTCAGCCGCCGGGAACGATCCTGGCCGTTTCGGAACGAGCCTTTCTGGTTCAGTGCGGGCAGGGTTGGCTCGCGGTTCACGAAGTGCAGCGGCCCGGCAGGAAGCCGGTCACGGCGAGGGATTTCGCGAACGCGGTTTCCCTCGTGGGGCAGCACCTTGGCTGATCGGCTCGCTCCCTCATCACGGCATCCGGCCGGACGACCCCGGGGGCGTTGGGCACCTGGCGCGGAGTCCCTGGCCGCCGCGGCGAAGGCCGTCACGCGCATCGCACAGGGCGGGCGCTCGGCGGAGGACGCTCTCAGCCCCTCCGAGACCGCTCCGGACCGCGCGGCCATTCGAGCCATCACGCTCGGCACCGTCCGCTGGTATCTGCGGCTGCTTCCGGCGCTCGAGCCGCTGCTGGAGAAGCCGGAGCGCCTCGCTCCTGAAATCCGCGCGCTGCTGGTCGCCGCTGCGCACCAGATCGAATACTCACGAAACCCGGCCCATTCGACCGTCGACGCTGCCGTCGATGCGGCGCGTGTTCTGAAACACGAACGCGTGGCGGGCCTGGTGAACGCCGTGTTGCGGCGGTTCCTGCGCGAAAAGGAAACCCTTCTGGGCCGCGTGGACGGGCAGCTCGCCACCCGGACGGCACATCCGCAGTGGTTCATCGATCTGCTCGAGGCGGCCTGGCCCGATCGCTATCCGGCCATCCTCGAGGCCAACAACGTCCACCCACCCATGGTTCTGCGCGTGGATACATCGCGCACCAGCGTGGCGGACTACCTGCGGGACCTGGAGGCGGCCGGCACCAGGGCTGCTGCCGTTCCCTGGGCCGCTTCCGCCGTCGTTCTGGAGCAGCCCGTGGCCGTTTCCGCGCTGCCGGGGTTCGCGGAAGGTCGGGTCTCCGTGCAGGATGCCGGCGCACAGCTCGCCGCCCCGCTGCTCGACTGCCAGCCCGGCATGCGCGTGCTCGATGCCTGCGCGGCCCCTGGCGGCAAGACGGCCCATCTGCTCGAGCTCGTTCCCGGTCTCGGGGAGCTCGTGGCGGTGGATATCGACGCCCGCCGCATCACGCGCGTCCGCGAGAACCTCGAGCGCCTCGGCCGCAGTGCCACGCTGGTCGTCGCGGACATGTGCAAACCCGAGGATTTCTGGGACAAGAGGCCGTTCGACCGGATCCTCGTGGACGCGCCGTGCTCCTCGACCGGGGTGATCCGGCGCCATCCCGACATCAAGCTGCTCCGTCGCGCGACGGATATCGACGCCCTGGCAGCCACCCAGCTCGCCATCCTGCGAGCGGCATTCCGCATGCTTGCGCCGGGTGGGCGCCTCGTCTACGCCACCTGTTCCGTTCTGCCGGCCGAGGGCGAAGGAGTGCTCGCGGACTTCCTTGCGAGGGAGCGCCGGGCCCGGCCGCGGCCGGTCACGCTTGCGGCCGAGTTGCCGGGCGCCGTTCCGGGAGTCGTGGGTGTTCAATTGTTGCCCGGGGCTGAGGCGGGCACCGACGGTTTCCACTATGCTTGTCTCGAAAAGACAACGGACGGGAACTGAGCCCGGACTGCCAAGTCCATCGTCGCCCCATGTTACGAAAACTCGAACTGTTGTCGCGGCGGATCCTCGTCGCGATCCTGGTGACCACCGTGCTCGTGGCCGCGGGTTCGTTGCGTGGGGACGCTCTCGATGGAGTGCTGGAAGTGCGCTCCGCCTATGTGAATGTCGATGGCGGCGTGTTCCTTCTCCATGCGCGCATCGAGTACCCGGACAGCCCCGCGATTCGCGACGCGTTGCGTGACGGCATCACGCTGAGCTTCGATCTCGACACCCGCGTGGAGCGGGCCCGGCGCTTCTGGTTCGATGCGGAGGTGGTGGCGCTGACGCTGCGCCGCGAGCTGGCTTATCACACCGTCAGCGAACGCTATGTGGTTCGCGACGTGCGCAGCGGCGATCAGCAGAGCTTCCCGACCCTCGAAGAGGCACTGAAGTCGCTCGGCACAGTCGACGGCTGGCCGATACTGGTGGAGCCGCAGCTCGGCGGCGGGCAGTACCAGGTCAGCGTCCGCGCGGGCGTTCGCCGCGGGAGGTTGCCATCTTCGTTGCGCGCGCTCATGTTCTGGACGGACGACTGGCACCGTACGAGTGAGTGGTATTCATGGTCGCTTCCGGTGTGAATGCACCAGCATCGTGGTGGAAGCGCTGGAGCAGCGTAGCGCTCGTCATGCTGTGGGGTGCCATTGGTGCGGGAGCGCTGCTCCTGCTCGCAAAGAGCGTCCAGAACTCGAGCGAGTTCGGGCGTCTGCAGCCCTGGATCCTGCTGCTGAACCTCATCGGCGTGGTGGCGCTCATCACGCTCCTGACGCGCAAGCTCGCGCAGCTCATCCGGGATTACCGCGATCACGTTCCGGGCTCACGCCTCACCGCACGCACGGTGGGCATCTTCGGTGCGCTCGTGGTCGCGCCGCTCCTCATCGTCTACCTCTTCTCGCTGGAATTCCTGAACCGCGGCATCGACAGCTGGTTCCGGGTCGAAGTCAAGCAGGGTCTGAACGATGCGCTCGTGCTTTCCCGCTCGGCGCTGGACCTGCGCATGCGCGAGTATTCGGAGCGCACGGAAGCTCTCGCCCGTGCGCTCGGCGCCGCCCCCGCAGCAGATCTGCCGCGCCGCGTGGACGAAGAGCGCCGTTCGAGTGGCGCGCTGGAGATGGCGGTCTTCGGGGGCCACGAGCGCATCCTGGCGGCAAGCCTGGACAATCCTCTGGAGACCCTGCCGTCCCGCCCGCCGCCCGACCTGGTGCGGCAGGTCAACGAGCGCCGCACCTATGTGAGCCTCGAACCCGTCGAAGGCAGCCAGTACCTCATCCGTACAGCCGCGCCGCTGTCGCAATCGAAGGTGGAGCCTGACGATCGTTATCTCGTTGCGGTCTACAGGGTGCCACCGCAGCTCGCGGCGCTGTCGGAAGCTGTACAGCATGCCTATTCGAACTACGGCGACCTCGCGGCGCTGCGCGAGCCGCTGAAGAACAGCTTCCGCATCACGCTGACCATGGTGCTGCTGCTCGCGATGCTTGCGGCCATCTACGGCGCGATTTTTTCTGCGCAGCGGCTGACGCGGCCGGTGCAGGATCTCATCGCGGGCACACGCGCTGTCGGCAAGGGGGATTTCGGCACGCGCTTGCCGCTGCCGTCGCGGGACGAGATGGGCTTCCTGGTCCACTCGTTCAACGACATGACGAAACGCCTGCGCCGCGCGCGCGAAGAGGCGACCCGTGCCACGCAGGCAGTCGAAAGCGAGCGCGGGCGGCTTGCAATCATTCTTGCGAGGCTTTCCACCGGGGTGCTGGCCGTGGACAGAATGCTGACCGTGCGCCTTGCCAACACGGCGGCCGGCGCCATTCTGGGGACTGATCTTTCCGCAGCGACGGGCCGCACCCTGCCGGAGCTCGCGGCGGGGAACGAGCGGCTCGGCCAGTTCGTGGCTGCGCTGGCCGTGCGATTCGCTGCAGGGCGCGACGAGTGGCGCGAACAGCTCGACCTCGACGGCGCGTCGAGCCGCCGCACGCTCATGTGCGCCTGCACGCCGGTTTCGGGTGCGGATAGCGATGTGGGGTACATCATCGTGTTCGACGACATCACGACCCTTCTGCAAGCCCAGCGCGATGCCGCGTGGGGCGAAGTCGCCCGGCGTCTGGCGCACGAGATCAAGAACCCGCTTACGCCCATCCAGCTTTCCGCGGAGCGCATGCGCCGACGATTCCTGGCCACCATGAGCCCGCCCGACGCCGAAATGCTGGAGCGCTCCACCCGTACCATCGTGCAGCAGGTGGAGTCGATGCAGCAGATGGTGAACGCGTTCAGCGAGTACGCCCGGGCGCCCGACATGAACGTCACGCGGTTCAACCTGAACCAGCTGGTCAGCGAGGTGACGGACCTGTATCGCTCGCACGAGACCCATGCCGAGGTGCGGCTCGATCTCGACGAGCACCTGGACCCCATCGAAGCGGACCGCGGGCGCGTGCGGCAAATCCTGAACAACCTGGTGACGAATGCGCTCGAGGCGCTCGACGGGGTGACGGCGCCGCGCCTGGAGATCGCAACGCGGCTGGAGGAGGGCGCGGACGCGCAATACGCCATTGTGACCGTGTGTGACAATGGGCCCGGATTCCAGCGCGAGTTGCTGAGCCGTGTGTTCGATCCTTATGTCACGAGCAAGCCCAAGGGCACGGGCCTGGGGCTCGCCATCGTCAAGAAGATCGTCGAAGAGCACGGCGGCCGCATCGACGCCGACAACAGGCCGGAAGGCGGCGCACGGATCCGTGTGGTCCTGCCCATGAAGGACAGCACGCGTTCCGCCTCGAGTTCACGTGAGAGACGCGGCGAGCTGCGTAGGGAGCGAGCATGAGTACGGCACACATCCTGGTGGTCGATGACGAGGCGGACATCCGCACCCTGCTGAAGGAGATCCTTTCCGAGGAAGGGTACGAGGTGGATGTCGCCGCCAACGCCGTTCAGGCACGCGCCTCGCGCGCGCGCCAGACGCCGGACCTGGTGCTGCTCGACATCTGGATGCCCGATGTCGACGGCATCACGCTGCTGCGTGAATGGTCCGCCACCACGACGAACGGGTGTCCGGTCGTCATGATGTCCGGCCACGGCACCGTCGAGACAGCCGTCGAGGCCACCCGACTGGGTGCGTTCGATTTCGTCGAGAAGCCACTGTCGCTCGCGAAGCTGCTGCGTACCGTGGAGCGCGCGCTCGACGCGGGCAAGCGCCGCAGGCAGTCCGGCAAGCTCATGGTCCCGCCGCTCATGGTGCCGGTGGGCAAGAGCAAGCTCATGCAACAGCTGCGGTCCGAGCTGCAGCAGATCGCCGCGAACCCCTCATCCGTGCTCCTGGTCGGCGAGCCCGGCACGGGGCGCGAGGCTTTCGCCCGGTACCTGCACGAGCAGAGCCCGCGGGCGAATCAGCCTTTCGTCCCGGTCGTGGCGAGCGGCCTGCGCGAGGCCGATGCCGAGCGCCAGCTTTTCGGCCAGGAAGGCGATGGCCTGCGCGGGCCGGGACTGCTCGAAGAGGTTGGCGCAGGCACGCTGTTCATCAACCAGATCGAGGATCTCCCGCCGGCCGTGCAGCGCGCGCTCGTCGGGGTGCTGGAGTCGGGCCGGTTCACGCGTCTGGGCGGCACCCAGCCCATCGAGTTTTCCGCGCGCGTGGTGTCGGCGGCCCAGCCGGGCATCGAGAATCGCGTGGGACAGGACGGTTTCCGCAGGGATCTGCTGGCCCACCTCAACACCCTGGTGGTGCGCGTCCCTCCCCTGCGCGAGTACGCCGAGGACGTTCCGGAGCTCCTGCGCCACTACGTGGATCGTGCCGTGGACAGCGAAGGCCTGCCGTTCCGCCGGTTCAGCGTCGCCGCCCAGAACCGCCTGCGCAACTACCCGTGGCCCGACAACGTGCGGGAGCTGAAAACCCTCGTGCATCGATTGCTCATCCAGGGCGGCGCGGAGGAGATCCGCCTGGAGGAGATCGAGCGCGAGCTGGCCGTCCAGGCGCCCCAGGGCGAGCCGCTCGTGAAGCAGGATCTTCTGGCCCTGCCGCTGCGGGAGGCCCGCGAGCAGTTCGAGCGGGCGTACCTTCAGCAGCAACTCCTTCTGTGCAACGGCAAGGTGGGCCAGCTCGCCAAGCGCGTAGGCATGGAACGCACCCACCTCTATCGCAAGCTTCGTTCGCTCGGAGTCGATTTCCGGAACGTGAGCGAAGACTGAGGCGCGAGCCTCGTCACGATTTCCGTGGTCTTCCACCACGGGTGTGAAATATTTCGGCGACTGCCTGCAGTAAGGGATCGAATATGGCCCGCGTTGCCGGCTGCCCGCTACCCGGGCACCGGGACGGGCCAGGGACATCCTGTATTATGGAAGGAACAACCAAGCATCGTCCGACACACGTGATTCGCCACGGAGGCCGCGCGTGGGCGGCCGCAGGCACGAGCCTTGGCAGGGAATGCCTGCGGTCCTTCCCGCTTGCGGGGGGGTTGACGTGAGCGACCACGGAGGACCGGGTGCCACTGGACCTGCGCGTACTGATCGTCGAAGACATTGCGGCTGAAGCTGAACTGGCGGTCCGGCAGCTGGAGCGCAGTGGCATTGGGTGCGTGCATCACCGGGTGGAGTCCGAGGCTGCCTTCCGCAAGGCGCTGGGGGACTTCCGCCCGCACCTCATCCTGTCGGACTTCACGATCCCCCAGTTCGACGGCCTCGCCGCGCTCGACATCGCGATCGAGTCGGCGCCGGACGTGCCGTTCATCTTCCTGTCCGGCACGATCGGCGAGGAGCGGGCGATCGAAGCGCTGCGCCGGGGGGCGGTCGATTACGTGCTGAAGAACAACCCTGCACGCCTCGCCCCCGCCGTGCGCCGCGCCTTGCGCGAAGTCGCCGAGCGGCGGCGCCGGCGGTTTGCGGAGCTGCGCATCCGCGAAAGCGAGCAGCGGCTGCGGGACATCATCGACACCGCGCAGGACTGGATCTGGGAGCTGGCGGCCGACGGCCGTTACGTGTTCAGCAGCGAATCCGTGCGCGGCATGCTCGGGCTGGCGCCGGATGACCTGAACAGCACCCACTTCAGCGACTACATTCACGAGGAAGACAGCGCGGCCTTCGCGGATACGCTCGCGCGCCTGGATACCCACCGCAGGACCGCCACCAGCATCGTGGCGCGGTGGCGGCACAAGGAAGGCGAGTATCGCTGGCTGGAAGGCAATCTCCTCGCGCTGATCGGTCGGGATGGCGCCGTGACGGGCTTCCGCGGCACCCATCGCGACATCACTGAACGCAAGCAGCAGCAGGAACGCATCACGCGTCTCACGCGAGTGCTTCAGATGCAGAGTGGCATCAATGCTGCCGTCGTCCGCATCCGTGATCGGGATTCCTTGCTGCGGGAGACTTGCAGGCTTGCCATGACGGTTGGCGGTTACGATCACACGGTCGTGTCCATTGTCACCGCGGACGGCAAGCACGTTGTGCCGTGGTACTGGGCGGGCGGCGACATGGATAAGCGCACGCCTGTCGAGTTTCCCATCGGCGATGGCGTGGAACCGGACACCAGCCTCATCGGCCGCGCGTTGCGCACTGGCGAGATCACCGTGGCGAACGATCTGAGCCAGTCCGAGCCGCCCGTGGCAAATCGCGCACAGCTGCTCAAGCAAGGTTATCGCTCGATGGTCGCCCTGCCGTTCATCGTGGATGGCGGTCGCGTCGGGGCGCTCACCCTGTGTTCGCGCGAAAGCGACCTCGTGCACGAGGAAGAGATCCGCCTCCTGCAGGAAGTCATGGCGAACATCTCCTTCGCCCTGCAGTACCGGCAGAAGGAAGACGCGTTCCAGCTCCTGGCGTATTTCGATCCGCTCACCGGTCTCGCGAAGCGCGCCCTGTTCTGCGAGCGCCTCGATGACCTGCTCCAGCACGGGCTCGGTCCGGCCGTGCGGCCGATCGTGATCGCCTTCGACGTGGACCGTCTCAGCCAGGTGAACGACAGTTTCGGGCGCCACGTGGGCGACCTGCTCCTGCAGAAGGTTTCCGAGCGGGTGAAGCACCAGCTCGATGACGATGAGCGCGTCGGCTACCTGGGCGGCGGCACGTTCGCGCTCGCCGTGCCCCTGCCGGAGGCGTCAGAAGAGAATGCAACCGCGCTGCTCGAAAGCACGGTGTTTCGCGACGCGTTCGAAATCGACGGGCACACACTGCGCGTCTCCTTCAAGTCCGGCATCGCGCGATACGCTGGTGTTGGCGAGGATGGCAACACGCTCGTGCAACGCGCGGAGGCGGCGCTCAAGCAGGCGAAGGCATCTGGCGAGCAGTACCTGCACTACCAGATGCAGATGCACAGCGAGCTGGCGGAGCGGCTCTCGCTGGAGCACCGCCTGCGCGCTGCGCTGGACGAGGAGCAGTTCGTTCTCTACTACCAGCCGCAAGTGAATGTCACGAACGGACGTATCGACGGCGTGGAAGCCCTGCTTCGGTGGAACGATCCGGAAGAGGGGCTCGTGCCTCCCGCGCGTTTCCTGCCGGTGCTCGAGTCCTCCGGAATGATCGTGCCCGTGGGCGACTGGGTGCTTCGCAAGGCTGCGGACGACTGCCGCCGTTGGCAGCGACTCGGGCTCGGTCCGGTGCGTGTGGCAGTGAACGTGTCTGCATTGCAGGTCCGCCGTCGCACGTTCGTCGAAAGCGTGCTGAAAGCCGCCACCGGGTGGCCCGCGGACGGTTACGGCGTCGATATCGAGATCACCGAGACCGGCCTCCTGCAGGATCTCGAAGGCACCAGCCGGAAGCTGCGTGAGCTGCGCAGCGTTGGTCTGCGCATCGCCATCGACGATTTCGGCACCGGCTATTCCTCGCTGGGGCTGCTCTCGAAACTGCCTGTCGACCTGCTCAAGATCGATCGCGCGTTCATCAGCGGGCTGCCGGGCGACCGGGCGAGCGTCACGCTGGTTTCGAGCATCATCGGCCTCGCCTCGGCCTTCAATCTCATGTCCATCGCGGAAGGCGTGGAGACGAGCGACCAGCTCGAGCTCCTGAGAACGCTCAACTGCGATCAGTCGCAGGGGTATCTGCATTCCCGGCCGGTGCCCGTTCAGCAGCTGGAAGCGTTGCTTGCGCGGCAGCGGGCGGGGGCGTTGGTGACACAGACGCTGTAAGGGTCCGATTTCCCGCCCGGCGGCATCCTGGTGGCCCTGGATCTCCAGCGGATGCGGCGCGCTAAATCGCAGAGGAGTTTTCCGGATATACATTGCTGCCCCGGGCAGCTGATCTGAGATGCTCCTGCCTCGGCACGCATGAGAATCAATCGTATGGAACATTCCAAAGCGCATTGCGCAGTCACCGCTCGAGCCGAAGTCACCAGCAGGCTGGAGCGCCTCAAAGCTCTGCTTCAGGCCGATCCAGCCAATCGACGGCTGATGCGCGACTGCGTGAGCCTCGCACTCGAAGCGGGCGACTTCGACTATGTTCTCGAGCGCACGGCGGAGATTCCCCCTGCGGGGCTGGAAGGGGCGGAGGCACTCTTCGATCGGGCATCCGCGCTCATGGGCAAGCGGCAGTATGCCGCGGCTGTCGAGCACCTGAGGGCGCTGCTGGATCGAGCGCCCGATCTGGCTGCGGCGCAGATCAATCTGGGGCTCTGTTACTACGCGCTCGGTCGCTTCGCGGAAGCGCGTGCACCTCTCGATGTGGCGTATGCCGCCGGCGTGCGGTCGACGGAACTGCTTCGTCTGCTCGTGTCCACGTATCACCATCTGGGTCTGATAGACGAAGCCGTCACCCTCGCGGACGCCCATCCACCTTCTCCTGACAGCGGCGCCGCTCTTCCGGGCGTCTATGCGCTCTTGTACATCGATGCAGACCAGCCCAGAGCGGCCGGACGTTGGGCTGCGCAGGCATTGGACGCCAATCCGGACTCCGTGGACGGCCTTGTGGCGCAGGCCACGCTCGATGCGGCGCGCATGCAGGTGAATCGGGCCAGGAACCTCTATTCCCGCGCGCTCGAGCTTGCACCCCAAACGGGCCGCGCGTGGATCGGGCTCGGGACCCTGTTTCTGCTCGACCAGGACTTCAGTCGTGCGCGCGAGCACATCGAACAGGGCCTGCAGTTCATGCCCGGCCATACCGGGTCATGGCTGCTGCTCGCCTGGACGCACATTCTCGCGGGCGATTTGGAAGCGGCGGAACGCGCGCTGTTGCGCGCAATGGAGCTCGACCGCAGCTTCGCGGAGACGCATGGCGCGCTTGCATCGGTCTATGCGCTGCGTGGCGATCGCGAAAGCACGGAGCGCGAGATCGAGATTGCGCAGCGGCTCGATCCGGAAGGGTTGTCCTCGGAATTCGCGCGCAGCGTCCTCATCGCGCATTCGGGAGATCCTGCCGCCGCGCGCCAGATCATTCTTGGCGCCGCGCGCAGTCTGTCCGCTGGGAGCAGCGGTGCGCTGAGTCGCATCCTCGAGCACGCTTCGCGCCACTGAGCGTCACTCTGCTCTAAACCTTCGTCGCTGAAAACGGATATCCGCATGTCACCGGCCGGATGCCGGAGGCATCGGATGAGCCCGAATCCGTGCGGCGCCATCCGCAGATCACCTCCTTGCACGGATCGGGGATGTGCGCATGGTTGCGATCGTCAGCGGCTCGGGTCTCGGTCTGTTCAACACTTCCGCCTCCACCGTCGGGGAGAGCGGCACGCTGGGCTCTGCTGTCACCGGGCGCGGGAGAGATCACGCCTACATCAACGGTGCCACGGGCAATCTTGTTATCCAGGCGGTGGACGAGCATCTCTCGGGCATAGGCCTCGATCTCACGCTGGTCCGTACTTACAACTCCCAGGGCCTGCTCGACGACGACAATGCCGACAACTGGCGACTCGGCGTTCATCAACGGCTGCAGGGGCTGACCGGAGCGGTGAACACGGCTGGCAGCACCATCACCAAGGTGTTCGGCGACGGCGCGGCGGTCGTGTACACCTTCGACAGTGCCTTGTCTTGCTACGTGAGCAGCGAGGGGGATGGTGCGCACGATACGCTTGCCTACGATTCGGGCAATTCACGCTGGACATGGACCGACGGGTCCAGCCGCAACACCGAGGTGTACGACAGCAGTGGCCGATTGGACTCGACTCGTGATTCCGCGGGTAACACGCGCAACTACCTCTACTCCGGCAATCTGCTGGTCGAGATCAACGACGGGGCCAACCCGACTCAGCGCACGTACTTCGACTACGTGGGCAACAATCTTGCCGCGATCCGCGTGGTGTTCGACGGACAGACACAGACGCTCACGCGCTACACCTACGACTCGCAGAATCGCCTGGAGCAGGTGCGCGTCGATCTCACGCCCGGGGACAACTCCATCGCTGATGGCGAGGTGTTCCTCACCACGTACACGTACGAGGGCACCAGCAATCGCATTGCGACCATCTCACAGGGCAACGGTCAGACCGTCGGCAGCACGGTGGCCTTCACCTACGAGCTGCTGAACGGCCAGTCCCGGGTCAAGACCTATACGGACGGTGAGGGCCGCGTCACAACGTACACCTACACGCAGCCCTCCGGCTCCGGCTCGGGTCCCACGCAGGTAACGGCCAACACCGGCGTTCTCTCGACGACCGAAACGCAGACCATCACTGATACCTACCACCTGAGCGGCGGTACGCCCGCCGGCGGCACAGGCACTACGGGTATCACCACGCTGGTCAACGGCATGCCGATCAGGAACTTGTCGCTGTCGAAGGGCGCGGTAGCCGTGTATCGCATCGAAGTGCCTTCGGGTGCCAGCTCACTGTTCATTCGAACGGAAGGCGGTACGGGCGGCGATGCGGACATCTTCCTCTCGCGAGAGGCGATGGCGACCCGGGATATGCACCTGCGCAGTAGTGAATCCGGGGCGAACGACGAGCTCATCTACATTGAGAACCCGGAGCCCGGCACGTGGTACCTCGCGGTCGACGCGTGGGAGGCCTTCGAGGGGGTAACACTCACGACGTTCGTCGAGGCGACACCGTTCGGCACGCCCGTGCTCGTTCCCGGGGTTCAGGCAACGGATATCTTCGGTGTAGGGCCCGGCGAGCTCGAAAAAACCTTTTCGTTCAACGTTCCTGCGGGAACGAGCAGCTTCCGGCTCGCACTGACGGGCGACAACGGCGACTTCGACATGTATGTCCGGCACGGCGGGCCGGCGAGTCAGGAGCTTCACGACTACAAATCCGACGGGCCCGACAGCAACGAGCTGATCTTCGTCGGCAATCCGGCGGCGGGCACCTGGTATGTGCAGCTCGATCCCGCTCTGCACACGACCAATGCAAGTCTCGTGTTGCATCTGAACACGGGCGCCAACACGCCACCGACCGTCGATGCTGGGGCCCACCAGTCCGTCGCGATCGGCGCGGACGTCACGCTGACCGGCGCGGCGTCTGATCCGGAAGGGTCTCTGACCTATCAATGGACGCAGGTGGAAGGCCCCTCGGTCACCTTGGATGACGCGACGACGTTGAGCGCGTCGTTCGCGGCGCCTTCGGTCAGCGCACCCACCCTGCTGGTGTTCCGACTGCAGGCAACGGACTCCAACGGCGTGTCGACGAGCGACATCGTGCGAGTGCTGGTTGGAGCCCCGGAAACCGCCCCATCGCGCACGAGCTGGACCAATCCCGTCACGCTGGAAAGCTCGAGCACGCCCGTCACCCAGCTCCTGTCCGGCTCGGACAACTACGGCAATGGTGTCATCGTGTGGCAGCAGGGGGCCACACTCTACGCCCGCTCGTACGACCCCATCACGAAGTCGTGGTCCGCGGCAGTCGCGGTCAACGGCACGTCGACGGCCCCCTCGTCCGTCTCGCTCGATGTGGATTTCGCGAGCGGCCTCGCAGTGCTCACATGGCTCGATACCACGACGCGGGAGATTCGTGCGAATCGGTATCTCTTGAACCAGGGCACCTCCAGCTACGAGTGGCAGGGCTCGGAACTGATCGCGACCGTTGCGGTGGGAGTGACCGTCTCAGATCTGTCTGGCGCAATCAACGAGAATGGGCGCGCCGCAGTGCTGTGGCGGGAAACGAGCGGCGGCACACAAACGTTGCGCATTCGTCGCAGGACCGCAAGCAGCTGGGCCACTGCAGAAATTGTGGCGACCAGCACTGCAACACTGGATATGGCGCAGGTGGTCGTCACGAACGAGGACGTGACGCAGGTGGTGTGGCGCAGCAGCAGCGGCGCTGGATACAGGGTCAGTGCGCGAGGTCACTCCGGCTCCTCGTGGGACTCCGTCAGGCAGATCAACGGCGGTGTCGCGCAGGTGCGCCAGCTACGCGTCGACACCGATCCATGGGGTGACGCGAACGTCGCATGGCTGGAGGGCAATGATGCTCGCATGAACTGGGGCGTCCTCAATGCCTGGAACGGCGCCGTCGACTTCCCGGAGACGCACGGCGAGGTTGCCTCCCTGGCGCTGTCTTCTTCCATTTGGAGCGGGACCTTGCTGGCGTGGGCGAACGCGGACGGCAGGGTGTACACGAGTCGCTCGACCTCGGAGGGAGAAATCGTCGATCTCATTGCAATTGGTGTCTCGCCCACTGAGCTCTCCGTCGATCTCAACGAAGCAGGTAGCGCTGTTGTCTCCTGGCGCGATGGCGACAGCGTGTACGCGCAGCGTTACGTGAACGGCCGGTGGCGAGGGGCCGAACGGCTCGAGCACGCGAGCGGCACTGCCGCAGGGGCGATTGCCTTCATCGATGACGGAGGAGAGCAAGGCGTAGCCATCTGGCGCCAGAACGACGGGACTGCCGATAGCCTCTTCTTCAGTCGGTATGAATTTGGGACGACGTTCGCACCACCGGGCGCGGAGACTCCTGCTGGAAGCTGGACGAGCCCCATTCCGTTGGAAAGCTCCAGCACTCCGCTTCAGTCGATTCTCGCGGGTGCCGCGGTAGACGGATCGACGGTGACCGTGTGGATGCAGGGGAACGCCTTGTACGCGCGGCGCTATGACGCGGCCACCCAGGTCTGGACTTCCGCTGAAATAGTCGGCGGTTCCTCGGCCCAACCGAGCGGCGCGCAGCTTCACGTCGATCAGACGTCGGGCCAGGCCGTTCTCGTGTGGCGGGACCTCGCCACAGGCCAGATCCACGCGAACCGCTATCTCTGGAGCGAACCGGACCAGATCTACGTCTGGCAAGGCTCGGAGCAGGTTGCTGACATCAGTACCTCGATCACGGTGTCGGACCTCACCTGTGCGATCAACGAGGCGGGGTACGCGGCGGTGGTGTGGCGCGAGACGAGCGGCAGCACGCAGACACTCCACGCCCGGCACAGAGGTGTGAGCACCTGGGCTTCCACCGAAACGTTGGCGATGACTAGCGCGGGCTCGCTCGACTCCGCCCAGGTCGCCGTCTCGCGGACGAACCAGGTCCAGGTTGTCTGGCGCGCGAGCGTCGGTGCGGATCACGTTATCACTGGGTCCACTTACTCAGGGAGCTCCTGGGGCTCCGCAACGGAGCTGAGCGATCGAGCGGACGTGTCTCAGCTCCGCATGAACACCGACGGCTTGGGCTTCTCGGTGAATTGGGTACAGGCCGAAGACGAGATCTGGTGGAACGGCGGATCGAATGGCGCCTGGGAAGGTGCCGCGCACGTGACTAGCAGTCCCGGAGCCGTGGCGAGCCTGTCCGTCTCCCAGTGGAGCACAACAGATGCGACCGCGTGGACGACCACGGACGGGAATGTCTACGTCCGGCACACGCGGGAGGCGGGAGCTCAACATCTCGCTACTGGAACGTCGCCCAGCGATATCCATGTGGACGCGAGTGGCGAGGGAAGCATAGTCGTTTCGTGGCGTGACGGCGGGAACGTCTACGCGGCGCGTTACATCGACGGACTGTGGCGCGGTGTGCAGCTGCTGGGCACGACCAGCGGCGCAGCCGGTAGCGTGTACGCATTCGTGAACGACGGCACGCTCGCAAACAATCAAGCCTTCATGGTCTGGAGCCAGGACGACGGAGTTGCGGACAGTGTGTTCTTCAGCCGCTACGAGTTCGCGAACACGTCAGGTGGCAGCGCGGGCTACACTGTTCAGGCTGGTGACACATGGGCCAGCATCGCCGAGGCGCTATATGGCACGAGTGCCGCGGCGGGAGAGCTGCAGAGCGCGCTAGGTAACCCAGCGCTGACGGTGGGAGATCAGCTTGCCGGCCTTCCGGCGAGCCTGACCGTCACGACCTCACAGACGGTCACCGTGCCGGCCTACTACGTGGTTCCGGCCAGCGCCACCTGGACGAGCGTGACGCAGGCGATCTACGGCACGAGCGACGCCAACGCAGTCGCGGCGCTGCAGGCGGCCACCGGCAACCCGACGCTCACCACGGGGTTGCATCTGACGGTCCCTCCGACGCTGACGTACACCACCACCGGCGGTGGTGGGATCACGCTGTACCAGCAGGTCGACATCACGGATCCGCTCGGCCGGGTGACGAGCTTTGCCAACGATGAGGAGGGGCGCCTGGTCGGTGTGCTCAGCCCCACCACCGACGGTGCTCGGCTCGAGCGCCGCTACACATACGATGCCGCAGGCAACATCACTCAGATCACCGAGGATCCCGACGGCCTCAACCGCATCACGACCCTCGAGTACGACAGCCGCGGGAACCTCACGCTCACTCGCGACGCCGCTGGCAATACCATCACGCGCACGTACAGCGCGGGCAACCAACTGCTGACCGAGACAACCTATCGAGTGCCAGACCCGGATGGTGCCGGCAGTGGGCAGCCCAGCGCGCCGCTCACAACCAGGTACGCCTACGATAGCGAGGATCTGCTTCGCTTCATCGTGAGCGCAGACGGTCGTGTCACGGAGCATCGCTACGGTAGCAACGGGCTACGCCTGGCTACACTGCGCTACACCGACGAGACGTACGATCTGACTGGGCTTGCGGCCACCACGACGCTAACCGAAGCACAGGTGGCCACGTGGGCCGCTGCACGCGATCTCGCGTTGATCGAGCGCGCGGACTATGCGTACGACTTCCGCGGCAACCTCTCCACTGTCACCGCGTACGCCACTACGAACAGCGCTGGGGTGGGGCAGGCCAGTGGAGCCTCCATCACGCGCTATGTGTATGACCAGCGCGGCCAACTGCTCTCGCGTATCAATCCGCGCGGCGAGGACACCGCCGCGGTCCCTGACGACTATGTGACTACCTACACGTACGATGGCCTGGGACGCGTGCTCAGTGCGACGGAGTGGATCAACGCTGGCGCCAGCGGCACACGCACAACGAGCACCCAGTACCACGACGGGCTCAACACGACGACAGTCACACTGCAGAACGGCCTCGTCACCACTTCCACCTTCGACAAGACGGGTGCACTGCTGAGCGTGCTCAACAGCGGGCCGGGCAGCACGACGCTCGATACAACGAGCTACACCTACGATGCCGCCGGACGACTGCGCTTCGTCACTGACGGCACGAACGTGCGCCAGCACGTGCTCTACGATGAGGCTGGACGCAAGGTCGCCACGGTGGATGGCGACGGCACACTGACCGAGCTCATCTACGACGGGACCAGCCACCTCATCAAGACGATCGTTTACGCGGACCGGCTGAGTGCTGCAACGGTTGCCACGCTGGTCAGTGCTGGGCAGCCCACTGGCGTGACGCTCGCCACGCTCCGTTCCAGCCTGGACAGCGTGCCTGAGCGCAACCCCGCCCAGGACCGGATCACCCGCACGGTGTACGACAACGCCGGGCGCCAGGTGTATGCGATCGATGAAGTCGGGGCGGTCACCGAGTTCGTCTATGACGGGGCGGGTGGGCTGACGGACGAGGTGGCTTACGTCACGCTGCTGTCGATCCCTCGCAGTACTGATCAGCTGCTCCCGTCGGCGGTGACGGTGACCACTTCGGTGGATGATCGCCGCACGCGCCACTTCTACGACAACGCCGGCAACCGTATCGGCATCCTCGATGCCGCCGGCTACCTGGTCGAGCTGAGCTATGACGCAGCCGGGCGCCTCGTGCGGCAGACGGCGTACGCAAACGCCACGCCCAGCCAGCACCGGCTCACCGGCACGCTTTCGGATCTGCGCCCGGCCGCGGACAACGAAGTTATTGAAGACCCCGAGCGGGACATCGTCAGCTACTTCTTCTACGACGGGCAGGGCCGGCAGGTTGGCGTGCTGGATGCCGAAGGCTATCTCACCAAAAGCGACTACAACGCCGACGGGCTCGTCTCACAGCGCACACGCTACGACGCGCCGCTGACCTACAGCGCAGGCGCGACTCTGGCGTCGCTCGTGAACACCGTACCGGGTGGCAGCGCTCAGCACACGACCAGCTTCTTGTACGACGGCGCCGGCCGCCTCGTCCAGGAGACCAACTACGAGGGCACGGTCACCCAGATCGATTACGACGACATCAACAATCTGGTCAGCGCCACGCGTGCCCAGGGTACGAGCGAAGCGCGCACGACACAGACGCGTTACGACGCTCTGGGCCGGGTGCTGGCGGAGCTCACCGCCGAAGGTGCAGCGCTCATTGCCGGCGGGATGAACCAAGCTCAGATCGATGCGATCTGGAACCAGTACGCCGTGCGCTACGCGTATGACCTTGCTGGTCGCCGCGTCTCAGCCACCGATCAGAACGGCTACGTCACATACTTCTACTACGACGCTGATGGGCGGCAGACGCACTTGGTGAACGCGAAGCGCGAAGTCATCGAGACGCTCTACGACGCGCGTGGCCGTGTCACCGGGACGCGCCGCTACAACGCTGTTGCTGCTCCAGGCGCTCTCACGGGCGGCCTTGTGAGCAGCGCGTTCACCAGCTTGCTCAGTGCCGACGATGCGCTCGATGCCCGCACTACAACCACGTACGCCTACCTGGCTACCGGTCAGGAAGTCACCACCACCACCGCGGAAGGCGCCGCCGTCACGCGGCGCTTCGATGCGTTCGGAGACGAGCGGCAGCGCCTGGATCAAATCGACGGCTCAACGCAGCGTTCGCGGCTCTACACGTACGATGCCCTTGGTCAGCTTCGCAGCGACGCGCTCGGCAGTCACGTTGACACCTACGACTACGATGCTTTCGGTCGTGTGAAGAAGATCACCGATCAGTACAACAATATCCGCACGACCGAGTACGACCGCCTCGGACGCGTCATCGCAACCGTGGACCCGAACGGCGGCCGCCGCGCGACGAGCTATGACGCGTTCGACCGGGTGCTCAGCACGACGGACGCGCTGCAGAGGACGACCAGCTACACGTACGACGACTCCTCGCGCAGCACTGTGATCACGACGCCGGAAGGCATCTCGCTCACCACGATGCACAACCGTCACGGGCAGACCTTGACGGTAACGGACGGTCGCGGGGGTGTCACGAGTTACCTGTACGACGAAAACGGGCAACTCGAGGGCGCGTCGGACGGGCTTGGAACGTTGGAAAGCCGCACATACGACCGCGCGGGCCGACAAGTTACTGCGACGGATGCGCGCGGAGTCGTGACCACGTTCGGCTACGACGCGGCTAATCGCGTGCTGACTCGCACTGTCGACTCCGCTTCGGGCGGTCTCGCGCTCACGACCACGTATGTCTACGACAACCAGGGTCGCGTAAGAGACGTCACGGACTCAAACGGCATCCTGACTCGCACAGAATACGACCGCGACGGGCGCGTGATAGCGGTGATCGTCGACCCGGGCAGTGTGCCTCACCTCAATCTGCGCACCGAGTATCAGTATGACTTGACGGGCAATGTGCTGCTGGTAACTGAAGGTGTTGGCAGCACCAACCCTCGCAGGGTCAAATATGTGTACGACGCCCTCGGTCGACGCATCGAGGAGATCGTCGACCCGACCGGGCTCGGCGGTACGCTCAATCTGCGTACGCAGTACAAGTACGACGCGAACGACAACGTCACGCGCAAGATCGATGCAGAGGGTCAGTCCACCTGGTATGTCTACGATGCCAGCGACCGGCTGCGGTACACGATCGACGCGCTCTTCGGCGTGACGGAGACAAAATACGACGAGGCAGGGCGCGTTGCATTCACGCGGCGGTATGCGACTACGGTTGCGCCGATCGCTGCGGACGTGGATCGAATTGCGGAGAGTGGATTCATGCCGCCCACCGCTTCGAATGCCGACCGGCGCGAACAGCGCGTGTACGATCGCGACGGGCGCGAAGTCTATCGCATTGAGGACGTCAAGGGGGTCAGCGACAACGTCGCGCTGGTCACGCAAAAGGAGTACGACGCGAACGGGAATGTAATCCGTACGCGAGTCTTCGCGAAAGCGATTCCTGCAGGGGAAGTCTACGAAACCCTCGCGGAGGTCGCATCGGCGCTCCAGGGCGCAGGCAACGATCCGAGCACGCTGAGTGCAGAGGACCGCGTGCAATCGACTGCCTACGATGCGCGCGACCGGGCAGTGTTCACAGTGGATGGTCTGGGCGCTGTTGTACGCAACGAGTACGACGGGAACGGGAACGTCATCGCGGTAACGAAGTTCGCAACGACCAATGGCTCGGGTGCATATGACACTGCAGCGCTGACAACCTGGGCGGTCGACAACGCATCGCACACGCAGAATCGCGTCACCCGAACCTGGTACGACGGCAACAATCGCGCCGTGTTCGTGCTCGATGCCGGCAGCTATCTGACCGAGAAGCGGTACGACGACCTGGGGCGCGAGGTTACCGAGATTGTCTACGCTACCGCGCCGAGCATCGCACCAGGCGCCACTCTGGCGCAGGTCATATCGACAGCCACTGCGATTGCAAGCGCTTCAGTCGATCAGTCAACGCGCACCGAGTACGACGCCGCGGGCCGTGTCCACAGGGTCTTCGGAGCCGAGTACACCAGCGCGCTCCAGAACTACCAGGAGTTCAGCTACGACGCGGTAGGGAACAAGATCAGCTTCCGCAACGAGAAGGGCAGCATCTGGACGTACGAGTACGACGCGAATCATCGGCTCATCTACGAGCGTACGCCGAACGTCGATGTCACGACGATCAACGGGGGTGCCTCGCTCACCAGCAACACCGCGGTCTCGTCGATCGTCACGCGCTTCGAGTACGACGCGCTCGGGAACGTGCGCAAGAGGACAGAGGCCTATGGTACGGCGCAGGCTCGTACGACGGAGTACCAGTATGACGCGCTGGGTAGGCAGATTCGCACGATCTTTCCGCCGGTGGCGGTCTATGCCCCACCTCCGAACGACGAGGTTCGCGCCGGCAGCGCGGTCGTGCGCGTCGAGACGGTCGTTACGCCTGTTCAGGAGGTGGCGTATGACGTGTTTGGAAATGCGTTCCGGAGCATCGAGGGAACCCTCGACTCGGGAACCGGCGTCGTTACTGCCCACGCCTATTCATACAAGGTGTATGACAAGGCCGGCCGTGTGCGGTACGAGGTGGACGCGGAGAACTATGTTACCGAGTACCGCTACGACACGTTTGGCAACCAGATCGGCATCCTGCGGTACGCGACCGCTCTAACGAGCGCTTTGCCGACGAGCGGCGTGGGGTTGGCCGCCACCGACGTTGCGGCACGTATCTCAGTCAGTCCCTCTGACCGCCTCATCGAACAGACTTTCGATCGGCTGAACCGTGTTCACAGTGTCGTGCAACCGGAAGTGCTGGCGTTCGTTCCCAATCCGGGTGGTCCGGGAGGGAGGACGTTCCCGGCATCGCCGACGACATTCTTTGCCTACAACGCCTTCGGGCAGGTTATCAGGGAATCGAGGCTGGTCGACAAGCTCGACAATGCGGTGGTCGACCCGAGTGTGAGCCCGAGTCAAAACGCCTGGGTCCATGACTATTTCTATTACGACAATCGCGGGCTGAAGTCCGCTCGAGTGGATGCCGGCGGATATCTGACCACCTATCAGTACGACGAGACCGGCGACCTCAGCGTTCAGGTTGAGTACGCGAAAGCGCTGACCAGCTGGAACATGACAGCGCATTCCGCGCCGAGCATTACAACGCCCGCCACGTCGCCCGATGACCCACTCGGGTACGACAGGGAGGTGCGCTATGTGTACGACCGCCTCAATCGCAGGACGAGCACGACACGGTACAACGTCGAGTACACCACTATCAGTGGAGTGACAACTACGCCGACGGTGGCCAACCTGACGACCACATTCGGTTACGACGTATTGGGCAATCAGACCCGTGTTACAGAGCCGAACGGCAACACGACCTACACTTACTACGACGTGCTCGGTCGCATCAGCGCGATCGTCGAGCCGTCGCGCGATGTAGATGGCAGCGGCGCGACGACAACGCTGAGCCCGCTTACAGAGATGAAGCGGGATGTGTTCGGGAATCTTGTTGAGGAAATCAAATACGTCAATGGGGCAACGGCCGCGAACGAGACGAGTTACACGCGGGGTACGCCCGTTGCGGGCGCGAACGGCGATCACATCTCACGTTTCCACCTCGACTCATACGGACATGCTGTTCAGACGCAGGATTCCGCCGGCGCGCAACGCTATGCCTCATACAACATTCTGGGTGACATTGCGAAGGAGTGGCAGCCTGTAGTCGATGCAGATGGTGGCCTGCAGGTTCTCGTTACGATCTACCAGTACGACAAGCTCGGCCAGCAGACCGCGACGATCGAGCCACAGACGCTCGGATCCACCAACTTCGTCGTGATTCGCCAGTCCACCTACAACGCCTTCGGCGAAATCGAGATGAGGGGCAGCAACGACGGAGAGCAGGAGCGCTTCGAGTACGACGCGGCCGGACGCGTTTGGCGGACGAACGGCGCCGACGGCGTCTACAGGATCTACTTATATGATCTGGCTGGGAACGCCACCGCGGAGATCCGCAGCAAGGAGCGCGACATCGCTGCTGCCTCGCAGGTTGACGCCGCATCGTGGGCTACCCAGCGTATACGCACGGAAACGGTATACGACGCTCTCGGTCGCGTCGTTTCTCAGCGGCTTCCCAGCTTCAGTACGCTGACCGGCCCCGAGCCGATCGATGCCACTTTCGAAATCGGGAGCTTCCTCGCCCCGGCGAACCCGGCTGCGATCTATCAGCGCACGATGATCGATGGCGTTCCGCGCTACACGGTGAACCCGAGCGCGACGCTCGCTCAAGGCGGCGGGTACTACATCGCGGCGGACGGGTCATTTGTGCAGGACCCAAACCACGCTTTGACGAGCGCCGTGCGCATCGTCTGGGACGCGCCCAGTGACGTGAGTGTCGAGGCGACGTTTCTATACCGCCCGGTCGGCTCCGCCGATGCGTACTCTACGCTGCCTATTGCCACTATCGCCGGCAACAAGCGCGCAGTGAACGTTCACGGACTCACGGATATTACCTACGAATACAAGGTCACATATCGGCGTCCCACCGAGACAACGCACTACGCGGAGGCAGGCGGAACGTTCCGCGTTGACGGCAGCGTCAGCAACAGCTTCTCGATTACACAAACCACCGATCCTGCTGCGAACATCGCTGCGCTACCGGCATCTTTCACGAACGGACTCGTCACTTGGGCGGCCCCTGCCGATACTTCGGTCACCGCAACAGTTAGCGTTTCCCTTGATGGCAGCAGCTGGACTGATGTTACCGCCACGCGAACCGGTGGTTCTTTCCAGGCGAACGTGCTGAGCGCGATCTCGACTGCTGGCACGTACGCCTACAAGGTCGTGTACAGACGCGACGGTGTCGTCGTCGCCCAGAACATTGGTGAGTTCACGTCGACCGGTGCAGGGAACGTGCGCACGGCAACGGGCGACATCGTGCCATGGGCTCCCTTGGCCTATCTGGTTCCGCCCATCGCGACGCTTCAGGGGCAAGTGGATGGTACCGTCGCTGCGACCATCGTCGCGTCGGAGGGATACGACCCGGGCAACATGCCTCCGCCCTTGCCGAGTCCGACCAAGCCAGGGCAGAACATCGTCAACCTGTCCTGGGCGAACATCGGCGCCACACCAATCCGGGTCGAGGTGGATTATCGCTCGACCTCGTGGATGTCGTGGCACTTCGTTGAGGGTTCCTGGGAGCTGGTGCCGCAGGAAGCAGGCAATTCCACGAGCCCGCTGTCGCAGGTGTTCACTTCGGCTTCGACAGGCGTCACATTTGCCTGGAATAGTCCAGGTGGCGGCTATCCTGGAATCGTTTCGATTCACGCAGTGCGCGTGTATGCAGAGACATCACCGGGTGTCTGGTCCGTCATCCTCTCGCAGTCGAGTCCAAGCGCGATTTACGGGCGTCAGATTTCATGGACGCCACCCTCCTCGTCGAATCCTGTCGTGACTACTTTCGAGTGGGCGCCGGCCAACACCACGAACTACTCGCCCCTCACTGTCATCTCCAGCGTTGATGCCAACGCAGTCAGCCTCAATGCCTTCTCACCGGACACCTATCAGTACCGTATCAGGCAGTTCATCGGCAACCGCCTCATTGCGGAACGCACCGGCCAGTTCAACGTGTCGCCGACCGCGGTGACCCTCACTGTGGCGGCGGACGCGAAGTACGACATCGCCGAAATTCCGGTGACACGAGTCGACGCGGGGCTTCAATGGAGTCTTCAACCAGTGCCGGGCGCTGAGGTACGAATGACTTATGGAGTCCCTGGGGTCACGGGTCAGTTCGGCCCCTTTACGCTGGGAGACGGACCCAACTACACGTTCATGTTCGACGGGGCGCCTGCCGGTCAGCGCAACATTTTCTACCGGCTCGAGTACTTTGCGCCTGGGCAGACGGCTCCCTACGCCCAGGCGGGCGGCCAGTTGAACGTCACCATTACCGACACGCCCATTCCTACGAACGCATCGCTGTTATCCCAGCAGGCGGTCTATCCGTCGGGGCTGACGACGATTGCGGCACCGACGGGCTCTGCGGATGGCGCGCTCAGTTGGACCACGCCTGGGGGGCCGATTGCGAAGTTCTACTACAGCATCGGAAGTGCAGCGCCTCTGGAGCTCACGCCTGTTCTGAACGGCTCGGGGTACAGTGTTGACACTGCGACGTTGGCAGCCGGTGTGACTTACAACTACCGCATCGAGTACTACGCAACATTCCCAGGGGACCCGTACGCTCGCGGTACCGGCACGTTCCAGATCACAAGAAACGGAATCATCACCTCGGTCAACATTTACTCCGACGCTCCGATAAGTCAGACGACGAGTGTCTACGCACCCACTCAATTCCAGTCGATCGATCGCTGGGGCAACGTGATCGCCTTCACGGACACGGCCACGAGGACCACGAATTACCGCTACAACCAGAGCGACCAGGTCATCGAGGTAAAGAGTCCAGAAGTGGACGTGACATCGACCGCGGGTGCGGTGGCTCAGTTCCGGCAACGCCCCATCATGCGCAACTACTACGATTCGCAGGGCCGGCTGATAGGAACGCGCGACGCCAACGACAATTTGAACAGCTTCGCGGTCAACTCGGCCGGACAGGTTCTGTCGGAGCTCCACGCGGACGGCGGGATGAAGTGGTACGTCTATGATGTCTTCGGCAACCAGGAACTGGCAGTCGATGAGCTCGGGTTCCGCACCTGGCGGAGCTATGACCTCGCCGACCGTCTGACGAGCACCACTCGTGAAGTGAGCAACACCACTTCGATATACGACATCACCGAGTCATTCGCGTACGACGAAGCAGGCCGCCGAAAATCGGAGACGAACGGCGAGAACGAGACGACCCGCTACTTCTACGACCTGAACGGAAACCTCTCGAAGCGCCGCACGGCGCTTGGATTCGAAACGACCTATTCCTATGACGCGCAGGGAAACAAGACGAGCGAGGTCGACGCGATCAACGGTTCAATGGCGTGGACCTACGACTATTGGGGCCGGGTCCTCACGCACACGGATCTCGCCGCGAAGGTCCACACGTCCGAGTACGACCTCAATGGTCAGATCAGTCGGGTGCACAGCGCAGCTGCTGGTCAGGAGATCAACTACGCCTACGACGATGCCGGCAACCTGCGTCAGATAGCAGACACAGGAACTGGGGTTGGCCGCGTGACAACCTACGGCTACGACGCCGCCGGTCGGCGCAATCGTGAACAGGTCACGGTGAACGGCCTCCTGCATCAGGACACCTTCACCACCTTCGACGAGCTGGGCCGTATCAAGGGCCTGACCGATCTTCGGTACGGCCTTACTTATCGGTACGACGCGCAGGGAAATCGCACCCAGATCGCAGCGACGTACTACGACCACAACCAGCAGGCGCATCTGCAGGATCTCTGGTACGCCTACGACAGCATGAATCGTGTGGTGCTGAGCCAGGGCGTCAACGACGGCGGTCTCACCATCAATCAGTCGCAAGGCATCATCATCACGTACGACGCCGCGGGGCAGCGCAAGTCAGCACATACCTACGGCCGCGGTGTGTATGTCCATGATGAGTCGGAGGGCTTTAATCATGCCGACCAGTCCTACTACTACGTGCTGCAGCAGAACCTGGGCAACGGCTTCTACACGGAGAAGTACGAGTACGATGGAATAGGCCGTCTGCGTGAGATCAAGACGAGCTCCCTCTACCGATTCACGCCGTACATGCAGCCGACGCAGGAGAGTGCGGGTGCGGACGTGACGCTCAGCACGAGAACGTACGACAAGGCCTCGCGACAGGCCACCGAGACCAATCTGTTCGACGAACAGGATCTCCTTGTCGCACGCCTGACGAACTATATCTATGACGATGACGGGCGGCTGACGTCGCAGTGGACAACTGCGGGCACAAAAATGCAATCGGCCGTCGCGTACACCTACGACAACGCAGCCGTGCTGCGTTCGTACACGACGACGACGTACAACGCTTCTGGTACAGCGATCTACAACACGCTGTACACCAATCAGTACTGGCTTGGCGACAGCTACCAGGATGCGGGCCAGAGCGCCCTGAGTACCCCGATCGTCGGCGGCACGCCGGTGCCGCAGACCGGCCAGGTCAGCCGGAACTACAACGCGAACGGCGAGCTGATCTCGATCACGGACACGCGTGATGCGACGAAGGCGCGCTACTTCGTCAACAACGTGAACGGCCAGCCGATCACGGTGATACAGGGGTCGTTCGGCGACCTCAACACCGCGTTCGAGAATGCGCTGACCCGGCCGGACAACAGCCACCGCACGCAGCACTTTTTCTTCGCGAACGGTCAGGCGGTGGGCAGCTTCGGTCAGCTGGAGAAGGGCGGTCAGTTCGTCGCGAAGTTCGACGTGAACTACACGCCGGTGTCGTCGGAGTATCCGGGCAATGCACCGGGCACGCTGATCGTGCAGCACGGGGACACGCCGGCCACGATTGCAGCTCGTGTGTTCGGGGATCCGAACCTGTGGTACCTGATCGCCGAAGCCAACGGCTACACGACGCCGGAGCAGGAGCTCGAGGCCGGCACGCTGGTGACGATTCCGAACGAGGTCGTGTCGCTGAGCAATGCGTCGAGATCGTTCAAGCCGTTCGATGTTGCCGAGGCGATAGGGGACACGACGCCCACCCAGCCTGCGCCGCCACCGCCGGCGACACGTGGGAAGAAGGGGTGCGGGGTACTGGGGCAGATACTGGTCGTGGTGGTTGCGATCGTGGTGACGGTGTACACGGCGGGTGCAGCCTCCGGGCCTCTTACGGCATACACCACGGGTGCGGGTTCTGCAGCGGCGGGCACAGCGAGCGGCACATGGGCGGCTGGAACCGCGGTATTCGCGGGCTCGAGTGGTCTGAGCGCGGGTGCGGCCTTCACGGCGGCGGCGGTGGGTGGCGCTGTGGGGAGCGTTGCCTCACAGGCCGTTGGCGTGGCAGCTGGCGTGCAGGATGGCTTCAGCTGGAAGGGGGTTGCCCTTGGAGCGTTGGGCTCTGGGGTTACTGCGGGGCTGGCTGCCTCCAGTGTCTTCAAGGGCGCTGTTGGGGCTCTCTCCGGCGGCAATCCGTACGTTGCCACGGCCATCAATGCGGCGGCTGGCAGTGCGATCACGCAGGGCGTGGCGGTGGCGACGGGGCTGCGGAGCAGTTTCAGCTGGCGTGAGGTTGCGATCTCGGCGGTGAGTGCTCCGGTGGCCTCCTCGATCGGGGGTCGGGTAGGCGGCACGGTGAATTCGAGGTTTGCCGGGGAGGTGGTATCGGGGATCTCGGGGTCGCTGATGCGTGCGACCCTGGGGGGCAAGGTCGATGCGACCAGTGTGCTGGTGGATGCGTTTGGCAATGCTTTAGGCAACTCGATCGTCGACAAGATTGGCGCACCGCTGCCCAGGCTCTCGGCGAGCGACTATGACGAGATGTATGGCGAGCTCGACGCCTCGACTTCGAGTGTGCTGGCAGCGGACGCTGGAGCCATCGGCCGTGACACCGGGAGCACATTGGCCGCCTACTCCGGTCGACTCGAGCTGGATGTGCAGGCCGCGCAGTCAGCGCGCCTCTCAGCGCGCGAGCTGAATGAAAGTCTCGCGGCTTCGATCAACGCCAATACTCGCGCGCCGCGGTTCAATTTACTGATCGACGAGCCGGCACAGGTTGCTGCCACCGGATCACCGTATCGGTGGAGCTTCGATCCGGCATACGTCGGTGCCGGGGCGCGCCAAATGGCGGAGCAGCGCTCTCGGACGGGGCTGCTTGGCCTGACGGCCTCCGAGTACGAGCGGTCGCTCGGCTCACGGGAGCTGACGAGCTACCGTGCCTGGAGCACTCGTCAGAGCGATCCGCTTGGCGCAGCGATGCGCGAGAGTATGGAGACGTTGCGTCCGCTTGGAGAGGCGGGGGCTTTGGCCTTTGCCAGCATGCTGGATGCGGCGTACCAGCCGGTTGGGATGGCACTTGATTTGGGGGAGTTGCCGGTCGCAGCCGCGCACAATCTGTTTTCCGACGAAGCGTATCAGCTCACAGGCTTCAGCCGCCTTTCGCAGATGGCAATTGCGGGCGAAAGGGGTGAGCCGATCTGGCGAGAGGGCTTGGGTGCCAGTACGCTCGGTAGCGTGGGCCTTGGGGCGTACGATCTAACCACCGGGTTGGGGTATGGAAGCGGTGATCAAGCTCTTATAGGGGGCGTCACCCTCGCCGGAGCATTCCTGCCAGGCAGACCTGTTGGTCGCGCAGCCTGGGAAGGCTCCCAGGCACAGCGGGCCGCCGCTCTTCGGGCGCAAGGATTCCAAGAGCATCACATCATCAGCGATAAGAATCCTCTAACGCAGAACCATGAGCTGCTGGAGCTTGCGGATTTCGACCTGCAGTCGCGCACGAACAAAATCTTCCTTCCTTCGAATGAATCGCTCCATTCGACACGTTCGATTCACATGGGCTCACATAGCCGATCGGTAAGTCAAAATCTCGCGGACCAGATGACGACGATCGTCACGTATGGAAGACAGCAGAACTGGACCACGATAGAGTATGAGCGCGCGATTCACGAACTGATCTCCGAAGAGCGCCAGGTACTCCGCAGCGGAGAACGGGCGCTGAACAAGAACGCTCGTCCTTGGAGCCAATGAGGTTATTGTGCCATGGTGTTTCTCTGGCGAATTCCAGAGCGTTTTCCAGAAGGAATGATCGCGAAATACAAGCGTACGGTCTCGCCGGACCGACTCGCGTTTCTGGGCGCGAGCCCAATAGATGTCACGTCGTTGCACGTGGAGCTGGAGTTCGGTGGCACGAGCACCGAACTCGCCACGCTGGACGCACTGCCTAATGACGCGCAGGTGCCGGTGGTGGGTCCGCGCCTTGCCCGATTGCTCGAAGCGAAGGCGCGAGACGATGTGCAGCTCATACCGGCAACCGTGCATACACGCGACGGGGCACGCGACACAGGTTTCAACCTGGTTAATATCAAACATTCGGTGCATGCCATCGACCGGTCGAGATCAGTCGTCTCGACTATTGCGGGGACCTCGCAGGTTCGAGGCTTTCGCAAACTTGTGCACAAGGAGGATTGCTTAGGGCCGCGCATGATTGCGCGTGACGCGGACTACCTTGTTCACATACTAGTCAACCAAGCGTTGATGCACGAGATACGACGGATTGGTGCCACTGGTGTCGATCTGAAAACCGCCGAGTCAATAGTCTGGTAGCTGCGAGCAAGGCGTCCACCAGACCACGAGCCGGGCGCCGTCGGCGTCACGGCAGGGGCGGTGAGTGCCGCTGGCAGCGCACTCGTTCGCCTGGCCCTCGCGGAAAAGATCGGTGCTAACAGCAATGCCTTTAAGTCAAACTCGTCGATGCGCGGCGCCTGCAATTCAAATGCGCACGACGTTGATGTCGATATTGCCAGTGTGCGAAGGCTGATCAGTTTTCCGAGGCCATCCCGAAACAGGTTGCCTCAGAACGCGTGGACAGGAGCGATTGCGACGCTCCTTCAGTAAGGCAGTATGACGGACACTTTCCAGATACTGCGCAAATGCATGTGCCCGCTGGGCATGAGTCAGCATGTCACCGAACATGGCGAAGGCCTGCCACAGGCCCTGCGTCTCCAGCATCAGTTTGAAAAAGCTCAGGCGGGTTGGGGGAACCTTCAGATGCGTAGCCGAATCCACGCGCAGACGTGCGATCACCGCGCTCGCCAATACCAGGGCCGAAACGATCGCCGGTGTATTGGTCACACTCCATTGCGTACCGTCGATGCCGAGCAGCCTGTACCCTTCGAAAAAGCTCTCCGGGTGATGCCTCGAATCGGCCAGCGGCGCAAGCGCGCTGTCCATGATCTGTTCGAACAACTCAACCGGCAGGTTCTGCCGTCGCTGAGCGCACGCCGAATCGCTCATTCTGATCCCATGCAACTTCGTGTTGTGATCGGCCAGTGTGCCGCTGGGTTGCAGTTGATGGAAGACTAGGCCCGTCACCAGTTGTTCGGTTGGCAGCTTGCGGGCAGTACGAGGACGCGGGGCGAAGTATTCGCACAGAGCTCTGAGCTGTCCTTCGGGAGTCATCCGTTCCATCACGCTCAGAAACTGCGCGCTGTGCATGCAGGGCTTTCTCCGCTACGAAAAAGCCGCGCATGCTATCAGCTTGAATTCACTACATCATTTTTGCCTTAACGGCATTGGTGCTAAGGTGATATGACAACGCGCGATATAGAGAAACGTAGTGCTGAAGCACGTCGGCTGCTCATCCAGCTGTGTGCGCTGCTTGATAAAGAAGGTGAAACCAACTGGCGGCGTGGGATTGAAGCGGCAATTGGTGAGCTGTCCAACGCCAACGGTGATGTGGATCCCGGTGGGTTTGATGGTGCGCGTTCCATCTACAAGACGATGACTGCGGGCGGCCGTGGATTTTCCGAGTACTACATTCAGAGAAGTTCGGAAAAGGCACGACTGGAAGCCAACGAAATCCTGGACAACCTGCGTTCGGGACTCTGGGCGGCATTCGATCTGTAGCCAGAGTGGACCGCAGCGGTATCTGTGGACCGAACGTCGATTATCCGAAGAGCACCGAGAGGTTCTCGCGCAGACTGTTCTGATCGCGCGGCGAGAGCCGCCCGAGCGTGCGCAGGATGAGGGCCTGCTCGAAGGTGGTGATGACGGGCTTGATGGCGGAGGGCTTGATGAGGCGTGCGGCCTGTCAGTCCTGCACGAAGACTTCGCCGAAGGCGCTGCCACCGCGCACCTGGCTGGTGATGGTCATGAGGATTACATTGCGCCGCTCGCGCTGATAGGCGCTGCTGGAGACGACGACGCCGGGCCGCTGCTGGTGGTGGACTGGTCGGTGAATGGAAACGGCACCAGGACCACATCGCCGAACTGATAGCCATGACAAATCTCGCGTGCGTGGAAGATGAGCGCATCAGAGCAGATCGGGCGTTGGGCTGTTTATCGCGGTGCCAGCCCCACGGCATCACAGCCGGTCGTACTCGGCATCTTCCGGGTTGTCCCAGACGGCCCTGAAGGCGGGCTCGGAGGCCTTGGCGGCGCCTCGCGAGAGGTGCTGCTCGGTCTCGCGGTTGCGCAGGAAGTCGACAAAATCCTCCACTTCGGCGCGCCGCTCGGGCGGCAGGGCCTTCAGCTTCTCGATCAGGGCTTGATCGACTTGAGCGTTCATCGCGGGACTCCTGTAGAGGTCGGTAAAGCGTAGCGTCTGAATTCGTAGATCCGTCGTGTCTTCCACGGGGTCGATCGCTTGGGCACTCGGCAACCCTCCGGCTGTTTCCTCACGCCGTTTTAGGGTGTCCACGGAATCCTGGGAACTCCAACGTTCCGGATCTACACACAACAAGAAATCCTTCGGCTTCAGTCTAAGGGTGACGCGCAGTATTACTTTATACCGCCCAAGCAGCAGTAGTAGAGCATGCAAAGATTCTTTGGATACGTCGGGATTGAGCCGCTTGGTAGTCTCGCGGAAACAGCGGCATTGGTGGGTGAGGCTTTGGGGGGGGCTCGCCTTTGCGGAGGATACGCTGCATCGTTTCGATGAGTTTCCAGCGTTTGTCGCTGAGTCATTTGGTCTGCGTTACGCGTTGCTCGGAGTCCCGCATCCAGATCAGGACATTCGGGACCGGCCGTCAGATCATTTCACGCTTCAGATTGAGCCTGTGAGTTCCGAAACTGGGCAGGGTGTCGACATATCGGACCAGGTGGTTACAACTCTCAAGAAAGATGGACGCGTGAAATGCTGGGTTGTGAGGTAATGACCTGCTGAGTGCGACGCGTATCGGAATGGTTTGATGCCTTTGGCAATGCGCTGGGGAATAGCATCGTATCGTCGATTGCGACGAGCGGCGCCGAGCGGCGTCAGCAGGAGATTGCCGATGCGAAGGCACGAATCCGCGGGGGGTTGTATGCCGGTAATGCGGGTGGCAGCGGCACCGATTCGCTGGATCTCATCCGCAGCAACGAGGACTTCCAGAGCGCGCTCGGCAAGCTGGGTGCTGATGCGAGGGTGCTGTATGACACCGAGGTCTGGAGTGTCCTGCAGCACGCGGAGGCGGGCACCGCGACGAGCGCAAACTTCGGCTCCGGCCGCGTCACGCTGACGCCGGATGAGACTCGGCAGCTCGCCTCATTCTTGAGTCTGTCCGATGCCGTGACGTACGGGGAGGGTGGCTCGGTGGCCTCCAGCATGGCGTTGGTGGCACGGAGTGGGGCGTCGATCGAGCAGGTGAGCTCAGCTGTACGGGGCTCGCTGGGCAAGTTCGTGACGGACTGGGATCTGTCCGATCTGACCAGCGGCGTTCTCACGAGCAATGGCGTGATCGACCGCTCGGTGGCGCTGAACCTGATGCCGCTGCAGGACACGGTGATCGAGCGGTTCAACATCAGCGTCTACGGCAACCCGCGATCGGTTGCGGCATATGAGGAGTACGAGCAGGCTTCGAACGCGATCATCAACCCGTACCGCGAGAGCGAGACGACCTACATGCAAAATTTCCTCTGAACAGACCCACCTGATTTCCTCGGTTCAGGACCCCCTGATTTCCTGAGTTCGGACCCACCCGATTTCCTCGGAACAGGACCACCCGATTTCCTGAGACGGGACCCACCGGAGCGGCTGGCCCTGTAGCGTGGAGCGTTTGCCCGACGCACAGGCGGTTGTAGTTCCGATGAGGAGATTGACAGTGGCTCGACATGAAGAGATTCGACGACGATTGGCCGAGGGGCGTGGCGTGCGGGAGATTGCCCGGGCGCTGAAGGTGTCGCGCACGACGGTGCGTGAGATCCGCGATGGGGTGAAGCCTGTACCTGTTCCCGAGCGCATGCGGGCCGCGGACCCGCTGTGGATGGGGCAGGTAGCGTGGCCGGGGGTGATTGAGGACCTGCGGCAGGGGCACGCGCTCAAGCTCATCTGGGACGAGAAGGCGAAGACGCTCACCACCTATGCGAACTTCTGGAAGCAGTTTTATCGCAAGTTCCCCGAGTACCGCGCGGCGAGCGTGACCGCCCGAGAGTTCACCGCCGGGGAGCGCGTGGAGGTCGACTGGGCGGGCGATCCGATCGAGTGGGTGGATCTGAAGAGCGGGGAGCTGCACAAGGCGTGGGTGTTTGTCTCGGGGCTGGGCTTCAGTCAGCTGTTGTTCGCTTGGGCGACGCCCGACATGAAGAACATGCACTGGCTCGCCAGCCACAAGCGGATGTTCGAGTTTTACGGCGGTGTCCCGCACGTGACGGTGCCGGACTGCTTGCCCCCCGTGTCACGCTAGTTGCCGCCTCAATAGGACGGTAACCTGTGGGGCGTGAGGACATGACGAAGTGGCACGATACGGCAAGACATTTAAAGACCGCGCGGTAGCGCGGCTTCTTCCTCCGGAAAGTTCTTCGGTTCAACAGGTTTCGCAGGAGCTGGGAGTGTCGGTGGCGACACTGGAGAGATGGCGTGCGGATGCGCTGTCCACACCCGCTGGGGAGCGGGTGTGGACAGCGGCGGCCCGTTTGCAGGCGGTGATCGCAACGGCGGCGATGGACGAGGAGCAGCGCAGTGCCTGGTGTCGCCAGAACGGGGTGTACCCGAGCGAGCTGCAGCAGTGGAAGGACAGCGCCACCGCGGCACTCAGCGATGTTCCGGAGGAACGCATAACACCGCAGCAGCGCCGTGACGCCAAGAAGCGCATCAAGGAGCTGGAACGAGACGTGAGGCGAAAGGACAAGGCGCTCGCTGAGACGACAGCCCTGCTGGTGCTGTCAAAAAAACTCGAGGCGATCTTGCAGCGGGACGAGGAAGAATGATCTCGCTGGAGGATCGCCAAACAACGGCGCAATGGGTCGAGGAAGCTTGCCGCAAGGGAGCGC